>Ga0114979_10000044_pt1 | contig 73957 bp, 51 predicted proteins | sample S_140625_EF_Meta_FD_87315 | JGI IMG/M metagenome (GOLD analysis project Ga0114979, IMG submission 87315) | Freshwater microbial communities from Lake Simoncouche, Canada to study carbon cycling - S_140625_EF_MetaG | ecosystem: Environmental > Aquatic > Freshwater > Lake | place: Lake...
AAAATGGTATTCTTGGGGTTCGTCACGGCCTGACGCTTGGCAGCCTGGCCGACGAGACGTTCACCGTTCTTGGAGAAGGCGACGATGGAGGGCGTGGTGCGCGCGCCTTCCGGGTTAGGGATAACGACCGGCTCGCCGCCTTCCATGACGGACATGCAGGAGTTGGTGGTGCCGAGGTCGATGCCGAGAATATAGTGGGCCATATGAAACCATTCTAAGCAGGGCGAATGCAGATTTGGAATTTGCACGTGTTAATTATTTATATACAGTGATTAATAAATTTTAAACACCTAAAACCGATTACGTTCACCACCCGAAAATGCGCCGATCTGTCTCAGTTACCCGGGACCTTGTGCCGTGGCTCGCGCAAGCGTGGCGCAGTGCAATGGAGTAAGCGTCTGGGTTGCGAACGGCGCAGAGCGTGCTCTCATCCATTGCATGGAAATCGAGCTCACCCTGCCAGAAGAGGTCGCGGTTATGACTCTGCCCAACGTGACTTTTTTCCCGCAAGCCCTGCTGCCGCTGCGCATCTTCGAGCCGCGTTACCGGGCGATGCTGCGGGATGCTTTGGACTCGCATCGGCTTTTCGCGGTGGCCGGACTGAATATGCAGCGCATGGCGAGCGCCTTTGAACCGCCTTACCGAATCGCGACGGTGGGAATCGTCCGCGCCAGTCAGGAGCACGAGGACGGAACCTCAAACCTCATGCTTCAGGGCATCACACGGGTCGAGTTCACCGAAATCATCACCGACACACCCTACCGGCGCGTGCGCATCCGCGCCCTGCCCAGCGATCCGGGGGCGAGCGACGCAGAGAATGCTCGGCAACGCGCGCGGCTCTCGCGACTCCTCAGCACACGCTTTCGGCTCGGCGGCGATGGTTCGAGCGAATTAACCAAGTTTCTGCGCTCTATCGACGACCCCGAGGTATTCACCGATCTCGCGGCCTATAATCTCTGCAATGATACCCGTTTAAAACAGCGCCTGCTCGAGACCTTGAGCGTGCGCGAGCGCCTAGCGCTTCTGAATCACTGGGCTCAAGGCGAGGTGGATGCCATCAAACTGCGCCGAAGCCTGCAAGGCGAGCTGTCCGACGACAACATCTCGAATAACTGAGCGCCGTATCAGCGCTCTCTTTCCACCCGACCATCAGGCACCGGCGCGGCGTTCACGACGGCGTTTTACCGCCTCGTCCGAGTGCCGATCGAGCCAGCGAATAAAGGCGGAGCGCGGCACGGGGCTATGAAACTCTGTCGGGCATGCCTTGCCGCCATGATTGTAGAGAGTGTTGGGATCAACGTAGGTGCCGAAGATGAAATCAAAAACCGGCACACCAAAAACGCCGGAGATACCTTCATTGCAACGGATGTCAGCATGGTGCCGCAGGTGGAAAGCGTAGGCTTTGCGCCAGAACGGGCCAGTGTAGCGGCGGGCAATCAGGGTATGCCAGCGATGTTCCGGCCAGTGCTCCACAGCGTGCACGAGCTCATAAAGCGCCATGGAAAATGACAAACCTAGCCAGCCAGCCAGGAACCACGGCGCAGCCGGCCAGACCAGATGGCCGACAATCAGCACAGGCGTGAACAAAAGGGAAAAAACGATGAGCGTATACCAAGGAAAAAAAGAAGACTCGTGTTGGTGGTCCTCAACGATGGGGTAGCGATTCTCCACCTCAACCAGCACCGGCAGATTCTCGCCGGTGACGGAAGACGGGCGGTGCACGATACGCGTAAGAGCATGATGCAGAGTATGTTGCTTATAAAAATAGGAAAGCGTGCCGAAGAGCGGGGCGTGCAGGACATAGCGGTGGAAAAAATACTCCATCAGGCCGCCAAGCGCATGAATAAGCACGAAAACCACCGCAAAAGCGCCAAACGAGGTGGTCAACTGAGCGCGCCAAACGGCAGGGAAAAGCCAGGCCAGCACCAGAAAAAGCCCGGCCAACGTCACCGCGATAGTCGCGAGAAAGAGGGTGACGGAGAACGGTGGCTCAGAGTGCGCGCGGGCGTCGGCGGAAGACATAAGCGAGAAGTGAATCAGGCCCCGGCGCGCGAAGGCAGCGTTAATTTGCCCAAAATTCAATAATTTCGGCCGCAATATTGCGCACGCCACACTGCGCTCAGAAAACGTTGAGCACAGCGTAGGATTTTTTACCTTTGCGCAGGAGGATGTAGCGACCGAAAAGCAAATCCGCCTCGCCAAGGGCCCGTGTGGGCTGGGCGGGATCACTCTTTAGATTGTTCACATAGACTCCGCCAGCCTCGATGCTTTTGCGCGCGTTGCCCTTGGAGGTTTCCAAGGCGGCCAGCATAAGTGCCTCGGCCAACGGCAGACCAAGGTCAGCGAGGCGTGCACGCGGCAATTCCAACGTCGGGATCTCGCCGGCCACGTCGAGGAAAGTCTCCTCAGTGGTGTCGCCAATCTCGGCCCCGAAAAGAATGGCGCTGGCTTTGAGCGCCGCCTCCAGCGCCGTCTGACCATGAACGAGGCGGGTAACCTCACGGGCGAGCGCCTTGTGGGCTTCGCGCGCGCCAGGGTTGGCGGCATGGGCGGCCTCCAAGGGCTCGATCTCGGCGCGAGAAAGAAAAGTGAATTTTCGAAGGTATTCACAGACCTTCGCGTCCTCCGTGTTCACGAAGAACTGATAAAGTTTGTAAGGACTGGTTCGGGCAGCATCAAGCCAGACGGCGCCGCCCGCAGTTTTTCCAAACTTGGTGCCGTCACTCTTGGTGATGAGCGGAAAGGTCCAACCAAAGGCCGATGCATCGGGCCCGAGTTTTTTGCGAATTAGATCGGTGCCCGCCGTGAGGTTGCCCCACTGGTCGGATCCACCGATCTGCAATTCGCAATCGCAGCTCTGCCGCAGGTGCAGGAAATCAAAGGCCTGCAAAAGCTGATAACTAAACTCCGTGTAACTGATACCGGAGTCGCCCTCCATACGCGAACGAACCGAATCTTTCGCCAATATTACATTCAACGTGAAATACTTACCAATATCGCGCAAGAAATCAAGATAGCTGATCGGCGCGGTCCAGTCGGCGTTATCAACTAGACGGGCGGGGTTGGCGGTAACCTCGAAATCGAGCAGACGGGCGAGCTGAGTCTTGATGCAGGCAATGTTGTGTGCGAGTTGTTCGCGGGTTAGCAAGTTCCGCTCGGACGAACGGCCGGACGGGTCGCCCACCATGCCGGTAGCGCCGCCAGCCAGAGCGAGCACATGGTGTCCGGCGAGCTGGAAGCGACGCAGGGTGAGTTGGCCCATCAAATGCCCCACGTGCAGCGAATCACCGGTCGGATCGAAGCCGCAATAGACCGTGATCGGCTTTCCGGTGGCGAGCCGGGCGCGCAGTCCAGGCAGGTCAGTGCAGTCGGCGAGCAGACCGCGCCATTGCAGATCGTCGATGAGGTCGGTGGCGGTGGACATGACGGAGAAAAGAGGGAAACAAACACCAAATCTATTTGAAAGGAAGCGCGCAAAAAAATGAGCGTCCGATCGAGCAAAAGCAAAACGCCTCAAATTACTCGCAACCTCGTAGTGCAGTGAACGTCTCCGCGTTCACCTTATCTCAAGTCGGCGTCCATTTTCACGTGTTCATTGCTCTTTCCCGCCGCCTGCACTCCATTTCTCATCTTCCCCTCGCCCATGCCGTTCCGTCCCCGCCGCCTCGTATTTCCCCTCTTCCTTGCCGCCCTCGCTGGGGGTGGCTATTTCTGGTGGCACGCCAGCGAGAAACCCGCACCGATTGAATTTAACCTCGTCACCGTCACCCGCGGCACGATCACCCAGAGCGTCACCGCCACTGGCGACTTGCAACCGGTCGAGACCGTCGAGGTCAGCTCCCAAATCTCCGGCCTGATCAAAGAGGTGCTGGTGGATTACAACACCGTCGTGAAGCGCGGCGACGTCCTCGCTCGCATCGATCCTGCCACTTACGAAAATCGCCTTCGCTCCGCCCAAGCCGACCTCGCCAACACCCTCGCCAACCACCGCCTAGTCACTCTCAATGCAGAACGGATCACCTCCCTTCACGAGCGAAACCTCGTATCTCAACAAGAGCTCGATCAGTCCGTAGCCCAGCTCGCCCAGGCCGAGGCCCAGCTCCTCATCCGCAACGCCGCCGTCGAGACCGCCAAAGTCGACCTCTCCCGTTGTATCATCACCGCACCCATCGATGGCGTGGTGCTCGACCGCCCCGCCACCGCCGGAAAGACCGTGTCCGCCAGCACCTCCGCGCCCGTGCTGTTCGTATTGGTTAACGACCTCAGCCTGCTGCAGATAAAGGCCGCCATCGCCGAGGCCGACATCGGCAACGTGAAGGAAGGACAGACCGCTAATTTCACCGTGGACGCCTTCCCCGGCCAAGCCTTCAAGGGCACCGTCCGTCAGATCCGCAACCAGCCCGTCGTCCAATCCAACGTAGTCACCTACGCCACCCTCATCGACGTGCGAAACGAAAATCTAACCCTCAAGCCCGGCATGACCGCGAACGTGTCCGTGACCGTGCAGGAACGGCCCGACACCCTGATGCTGGCCAACTCCGCCCTGCGCGCCCGTATCCCCGACGAGTTGAAACTCCCCGCTCTACCCGTCTCGGTCGCCGCCGGCACCCCTACCCCCGCAGCGGATCCCTTCCGCGAACTCTTGGCCGAGATCGGTTACAAGGAAACCGAGGGCAGCCGACCGACCCGCGAGCAGATCGAGCGCGTCCGCACTCTCGCCGCCGAGCGTGGCATCACCCTGCCCGAACGCGGCCGCCGCCGCCGCGCCGCCGCCACCCCAAACGCCGAGACCGTCCGCACCCTTTATCTGCAAGTGGAACAAAAGGAGGGTCTGCGCGCCCAGCCCGTCGAGGTCCGCCTCGGCATCACCGATGGCCTGAACACCGAGGTCCTCGGCGGCCTTGAGGAAAAAGCCCGGGTCATTGCCAGCGTAGTCGACACCGAAGCCAACGCCGCCCCGTCCTCCACCGGCGCCTCGAATCCCTTCGCCCCCGGCGGCGGCCAGCGCCAGCGCCGCTTCTGAGCCCGACCCGCCAACCTGCCCGCCCCATCCCTTTTGGCTCCGCGCCTACCTCCCTTGACCGCTTCCGTCGTCCAACTCCGCGATATCCGCAAAACCTACCGCAACGGCGACCTCGAGGTCCACGCCGTGCGCGGTATCTCGCTCGAGATCCAACCGGGCGAGTTCGTCGCCATCATGGGCGCCTCCGGCTCCGGTAAGTCCACCCTGATGAACACCCTCGGCTGCCTCGACCGGCCCACCTCGGGCTCCTACGTGCTCGATGGTATAGATGTCTCCACCCTCGACCGCGAGGCCCGTGCCGATCTGCGCAACCAGAAGCTCGGCTTCGTTTTCCAGGGCTTCAACCTGCTCGCCCGCACCAGCGCCCAGGAAAACGTCGAGCTACCCATGCTCTACTCGCCGCAAAGAGTGCCCGCCGTCGAGATGCGCCGCCGCGCCCTCGCCGCCCTTGCCACCGTCGGCTTGGCCGATCGCGCAGACCACCTGCCCTCTCAACTCTCCGGCGGCCAGCAGCAACGTGTCGCCATCGCTCGAGCCCTCGTTAATCAGCCCCGCCTCCTGCTCGCGGATGAGCCCACCGGTAACCTCGACAGCCGCACGTCCATCGAGGTCATGGGCGTTTTCCAAAGCCTGAACGAGCAGGGTATCACCCTCGTCATGGTCACCCACGAACTCGACGTTGCCAGTTATTGCAAACGCATCCTCGTCGTGCGCGATGGCCTCGTCGTCCGCGACGAACCCGTCACAAACCGCCTCAACGCCGCCGATGAGCTCGGCAAACTTCGCTCCGCCGAATCCGCCGCCAAACTGACCGGCGCCACGCCATGAGATTACTCGCTACCACTATCATCGCGCTGCGCGCCCTGCGCCGTAACAAAATGCGCTCCGCGCTCACCGCCCTCGGCATCATCATCGGCGTCGCCGCCGTTATCGCCATGGTGGGTATCGGCAACGGCGCCAAAACCCAGGTCGAGGCCCAAGTCGCCTCCCTCGGCCGCAATGTGGTTACCGTTTTCCCCGGCTCTTTCTCCAGCGGCGGCGCGCGGGGCGGGTGGGGCTCCGCCTCGACCCTGACGGTCGAGGACACCGAGGCTATTCGGCGCGACGTCGCCGGAATCGTATCCGTGTCAGCAGAGGTCCGCGACCGCAACCAAGTCCTCGCCAACGGCCTAAACTGGAACACCCAAGTGAATGGCGTGGACGTCGATTTTTTAAGCATCCGCGCCTGGGACGTGACCGACGGCGTGATGTTCTCAGAGGCAGATGTAAAGGGTGCGGGTAAGGTATGCGTGATCGGAACCACCGTGGCCAAACAACTGTTTCCAGACGTCGATCCGCTCGGCCAGACGCTGCGGGTGCGCAATATACCCTTCATCGTGCGCGGCGTGCTTCAAAGCAAGGGCTTCAACTTTTTCGGCCAGGACCAAGACGACACCGTGCTCGTCCCCTACACCACCCATATGCGCCGGCTTAACCGGCGCACCACCGTCAGCTCAATCCTAGTCGAGGCCAGCGCACCCGAGGCCATGCAGCGCATTCAAGACGACATGACCGCCCTGCTCCAGCAGCGCCGCGGCGGACGCGAACCCGATTTCACGGTTCGTAATCAGCTCGAGCTCGCCCAGACCGCCACCGCCACGACGCGCGTGATGACCGGCCTGCTCGGGGCCATCGCCGGCGTGTCCCTGTTGGTGGGCGGCATCGGTATTATGAACATCATGCTCGTCTCCGTGACTGAACGCACCCGCGAGATTGGCATCCGGCTCGCCATCGGCGCGCACGATCGGGATATTCGCGTGCAGTTTCTAATCGAAGCCATGGTGCTGAGTGTATTTGGCGGCATCGCCGGGGTGCTGCTGGGCATCGGTATCTCCCAACTGTTATCGCAGCTCAATGGCTGGCCCGTGCTGGTCTCGACCAACTCGATCCTGCTGGCAGTCGGGTTTTCCGCCTTCATCGGCGTGGCTTTCGGCTTTTATCCGGCTCATAAGGCCGCGCAGCTCGACCCGATCGAGGCCTTGCGCTTCGAGTAGGCGATCGGTCCGCAGCGTCTCAGCCAGACTCGTCCAGCCGTTTCAACGCCTCCGCCGGGCGGTTGAAAGTCGGCTCCAAATTGAGCGAAGATCGGTATAGTCTGCGCGCGGCAACCGTATCTTTGCGCCACTCTGCGATTAAACCGAGACGGTAATAGACGCCGGCGTGGCTGGGTTCGCTTGGCATGGGCACCTTTTCGAGGCAACGCCGCAACGAACGCTCGCCGTCATCCAGCCGTAGGCCGCATTCCGAAACGGTGCGGCCGAGCGAGAAAAGCGCGGCGTAGTCGTCCGGGCGCGCCGCCAAAGCTCGATCGCAGGCGGAGATCGCCTCGGAAAAACGTTTCTCCTGCACCAAAATGGCCGCCTCCCAAGCGCCACCCCGCACCGGATCCAAGCGGGTGATCGCCTCGGCATGGCCCCGCGCCATTTCAAGGCTACCCCCGGCCACGCGGGGTGCCTGCCGGTAGAAATCCACCAGACCCTCACGATAAGAAATATCGCTGGGAGCAAGCACGACGGCGCGCTCCAGCAGGTCGCGGCCGCGCCGTGCCAACCGGAGAGCACGCAGGCCTGGACCGAGCTCCCCAGCACGGAGCAAACATTGCCCGCCGTAGAGGCCGAGCACGCGGGCGTCATCGGGATGAGCCGCCACCGCCGGTTCGAGTATTTCGATGCCCTTATCCCGCCGACCAGTGCCGTTGCAAACCCGGGCCAAAAGCAAGCGCGCCTCGAGATTATCCGGCTCGCGGGTGAGAATCTGCTCCAGCGGTTCGCGGGCCTCGGGCAGACGGTGGGCCTCGATCAAAGCCCGGGCCTCAGCTACCGTTACCGCGCGCGAAGGCCACCCCGTTAGCAACAGGCACGCTCCAGCGCATCCGAGGGCTTTTCGCCAAGAAAACATCACACGAAAAAGGGGGCAAAGCGAAGTGGCCCGCCACTAAGGCTTGTCCGGTGCCGCCATTGGTGCCTCCCCTGCCGCCGGGGCGGGCGGGAACCACTTGGCACTCAAAGCGACCGCCGGAGGATGGCTCGGCACGCGACGCAAAATCTCGTTGAGCACGATGCGCGCATCCGGAGAACGACCGGCCTCATAGAGTCGGGTGGCCACCGCGATGGCGTTGGCCAGGCGGATTTTGTCTTCGTTGACGTAACGACGCGCGGCGGCTTGCAGCTCCACAACATCGTCCCCCTGGGCTTGAAGTTCGAGCTCGCGCCGCCCGAGTGGCTCCCCTGCTCCGGCCATCCAAGCGGGGGCCGCCATGCGCAGCTCGCGCAGCATGAGCAACCCGCGCTCACCCCCATCGCTTGCCACGAGACGATCAAGCGCGGCGTAAAATCTAACCGGAGTCACAAAATCGGCCGCCAACTGTTTTTCCGGCCTCGCCGCCTCAGCCTCGGCGCGGGCCGTCTGCAACTCCCCTTCAAGCTCATCCCGCGTGGTAACCAGATAACGATTGGTGGGGAAAACACCCTGGGCCAAGCGCACCACCTCGCGGGCGGTCTGCGGTCGACCAGCCTGCCGGAGCAGCACGATGCATTGGCGATACATCGACATCGGCAACTGCCGTAGCGCGATGTAGTTTGTCAGGGTGGTTTGCGCCCCGTCGGCGGGATCCGCGGCAGCGGCGATGAGGTTGCCGAAAAACTCTAGTAAACCGGCCCGGCCAGAGGTGTCATCCTTCAACTGGGTGCGAAGACTGCCGACTAGGCGGCGGGATTCCACCCAGTTGCGTTCGTTCATCGCAACCTGTAGTTTTGCCGTCTCCAGTTTTATATCAGTCACCCCTCGCTCCGCGGCGGCAGCGAGCACGATTTCGAGTTCCGCCGGACGCTTCGCATCGGCCAGTGGCTCCGCCAGTAGAATCAGATTGGCGGGCGTTCCGCCGAAACGGAAAATATAGTCCTCAATTAACTCGCGCCCGAGCTGGTCCTCGCCCGCAAGCAGATTTTGCACGATGCCATAGGCGCGGATACGGGGCTCCGAGGGGTTTTGTGCGCGAAGGACATTCAGCACCTTGTTCATATCCGCGATCCGCCCAGCCTCGCGGTATACGCGGGCTTGGATACGTAAGACCTGCGAGTCTTGCGGGGAACGCAGGCACCAGGCTTCGACAAAGGTAACGGCATCATCGACACGCTTTGATTGGAGCAAGGCGAGCGCGCGCAGTTCACTGAAACTGCCACTGTCAGCCCCCTCGGTTAGCGTATCCAGATAAGTCAGCGCCTCGTCACTACGCTGCTCAGCCAGCAGGGCCCGCACCTTTTGTTCGAACAGCCACCGGCGGTCAGCCGCTGGCGTAGCACCCGTGGACATGGCGAGCGCTCGCTCGCAGATGCTGATGACCAGTTCGAAGTCCTCGCCCGCGCCAACCACCGTGATCGCCGACTCTAGGTAGGCCCGCCCCGGGTAACCTTGATCCAGACCGCCCAGCAACGTCTCTTGGGCTTTGTTGCGAATTTTGGCGGCGATAAAAAACCGCGCCACCTCAAGCCGGGCCTTCAAGTCGCGGGGATATTTATCTAGCCCGATCCGCAGCTTCATCACGCCTTCCTGCCAGTTGTTATTTTTAAGGTCGTCGAAACCCATCGCGATCATCGCCTGACCACGGAGTTCATCCACCTCCTTATAGCGGACTGGATAAAGCAGAAGATCGGTGTAGCGGACAAAGTTATACTGCTTCCGCTCGAGCCGGTAAAAGACATAGCCAGCCGCTAGGAAGTAAGCCGCCACGCAGGAGGCGAGAAACCAAAGCAACACGCCGCGCAGGCTGATGACCACCCCAAGTCCGCGCCCGCCGGCACGGTTATAGCGGCCAAACAAACCGAGATACCAGTCGCCCGGGGTGGTGGCGCTGGCGGCCCATTGTAATTTTATGCGGGGTAGGGTGCTCATTAGGGGGTAAAAGAAGCGGGGTTCAGACAACGGCGGTAGAGCGCGCTTTCGCTCCTCGGACGGACTCAGCGATGTTCTCAGGCTGCCCCTCGGGTTCGCCGCGGGCTTGGTTAAAACGCATGGAAACCGTCTTGGACACACCGCGTTCCTCCATCGTCACGCCGTAAATGGCCTGCGCGGCCGAAACGGTGCGCTTATTGTGCGTGATGATGATGAATTGGGACTCGTGCACGAACTTCTTTAACAGGTCGGTGAAGCGCCCAATGTTCGACTCATCCAGCGGGGCGTCGAGCTCATCAAGTAAACAAAATGGTGACGGTTTCACCATGTAGAGGGCGAAAAGCAAGGCGACGGCGGTAAGCGTCTTCTGCCCGCCAGAGAGCAGGGTGATGCCCTTCAGCTTGGTGCCGGGTGGTTGCGCCGTGATCTCGATACCCGACTCCAGAATATCGTCCGTAACCACCAGTTCGAGGTTGGCGATGCCTCCGCCGAAGAGAGTCTGGAAGGTATAAACGAAGTTCTTTTTGATCTGGTCGAAGGTGATCTGGAACTGCGACATGGACGTCTGGTTGATCTCGTCAATCGTGCGCACCAGATCGGCCTTGGCGGTCGCGAGGTCATCGCTTTGGCCCTTCAGGAAATCGTAGCGCTGCTTAAGTTCAGCGTATTCTTCAATCGCGCCGGTATTGACCGCTCCCATGCCGGCAAGGCGGGCGCGCAGGGCCTCGATCTCGGTGCGGATGACGTTCCAGTCGGCAGAGGTCGCGAGCGCGGCCAATTCCTCCTCCGTAGGTTCAGGCTTAGGACCGGTCTTGCGCCGGCGCTTGGCGGGCGCAGGGGCGGCCTCCGCGCCGTCGGTTCCAACCTCCACAATTGGGCTAGCTGGCGATTCGGACTGCTCCTCCTCCTCGTCTTCTTCAAGGTCGAGGTCCTTCAGATCCGGCGGCGGTTCATCGGCGCGATAAAGCAGGCCACGCCAGTCGTAGCTGCCGACTGGCAACTGAAACTCGCGTTTCACGTCCTCGATGATGAACTGCACGCGACTCTGGGTCTGGGCGAATTCGATTTCGCAACGACTCAGGTCGGAGGCGGATTTTTCGGCATCAGTCCGGATGCCATCCTGCGAACTTTCCACATGGTTGATGGCGCGCTCGACCTCAAAGAGCTCGGTGCGGATCTGGTCGACCTGCCCGGCGGCCACGACAAGGGTCTCGGCCAGTTGGGCCGAACGCACGCGCTGGGCGTCAGCCTCTTGATCGAGCGCCGTGGTCTGCTCTGACCAAGTCTCGATCTCGCGTTGGCGCTGGATCAAAATCTCAGCGAGCTGGGCGCGGCGACGCTGCATGTCGGCCAAACCGCGGTCGAGCACCTCGACCCTTTGCCGACGCTCGGCGAGTTCGAGGCGGGCCTGCGCCAGGGTGTCGCGCTTCACATCCCGCTCGGTGCGCAAGGTCGCCATACGGGTTTCCAATTCATGGATGCGCGCTCGACCGGCCAAGACGGACTCCTCGGCCTCGAGCAGTTGTCCGCGGGCGCGTTCGAAGCGAGAGAGCGTCTCCTGCCGTGCAGCCTCCAGTTGCTCGAGCTCGCGGTCCATGCGCTGCACACGCTGGGCGAGCTCTTCAACCGCGCGCAGGGCGTTGCGCTCCTCCTGTTGCACAGTGGCGAGCGTCTGCGAGGCCTCCAGAACCTCGCCGCGCTTGTCCTCAAGACCCTGCTCGGCCTCGGTCAGCCGCTGCTGCAAGGATTCGATAATTTGGCGCTGCGCGTCGTGCGCGATCTGGTCGTCAGCCAGCGCGACGGCGGTTTCGCGCAAGTCAATCTCACGCTGGACGAGGCTGTTGCCACCTTTCTTGCGGAAGCCGCCATAAATAACACCCCGGGCATCGACCAGCTCGCCCTTGGCGGTGGCCACGGCGAGAAAACGGAACTCCGGATTAGCGCGCCAGTATTCCAAGAATGCGCCCAGATCATCGGCAAGGTAACAACTGCCCAGCAGGGCGAGCGCAGGGTGGCCGGCCTCGTGGACGTCGAGCGCGGCGGTGGCCAGACGCAGACCCGGAGGCAACGAGAGGGCGTCCGAGTTGAACGCGGCATGAAGGTTCGGGATTTGCAGGGCGGCGCTACCGATCTGCTGGCCTTCCAACTCGGCAAGGATACGGCGCGCAACGTCGAGATCGGCGACCACCACGGCCTCGCCGGCGGCGCCAAGCAGGGCCTCGACCGCCCGCGCCCACTCGGCCCGGGCGCGCAGACCCTCGGTCACCGGACGGGGCTTAAAAGTCGCACCCGAAGCATCGACGGCGAAGAGCGGGGCGAAACGTCCCTGCAAGACGGCCTTTGCGCCCTCCCCGAAGCCCTCAAATTTCTCCGCCATCTGTTGAAGGAGGCGCAAGCGCGCGGTGCGCTGGGCGAGATTGCGGTCGATCTCTTGAAGCTTTTTCTGCGCTTCGCGAAACTCCTTGGTCAACTCGCCGATCTGGATCTGGAGATCTTGGCTTTCGGACTGAGCGCGCGCCTTGGCCACCTGAGCCTCCTCGGCGCGGGCGCCAATCTCGGCGTGTTGAGCGGCGGCCTCGGATTGCTGCACGCGCACGCCCTCGACGTCGACGGCGAGGGCTTCGTGACGTTGGGCGGAGGTTTTTTGGTCCACCTCGTAGCCGGTGGCGTCGGTCCGGAGGCGGGCGACGTTGCTCTCAAATTGCAGCGCCTGAAAACGGGTCTGGGAAAGCTCCTGCTCAAGTTGACCGAGCTCGGCATCCAGCACGGTGAGCTCGCGGTTGCGGTCTTGGAAAACCGCATCGGAACTACCGAGCAGGGTTAGCTGCATCTGCTTGTCCTGCGCGCCGGTGTCCGCCTGGGCGTCGAGTTCGCGCAGCTGCATCTCGAGTTCGCCGAGGTTCTCCTGCGAAGAGACGAGCCGCTCAGCCAGGCCGCTGCGTTTGATCTGAGCGAGGTTGGCGGCGTTTTCCGCCTGCTCCTTTTCCGAACGCAGATCGAAGACCGCCTGCTGGGCCTCCTGGACACGTTGATTCAGGCGGGAGCGGGCGGATTTCTTCTCCTCCAACGCGTGCTGCTGCTGGTGCAGGTGGGCGCGGCGGGTCTCGGCGGCGGCACGGAGCTTGATCAGGTTTTCCTCCAACGCAGCGAGCTGGGCGGCAAGCTGCGCATGGTTGTGGCCGTGGTGGGCGAGCGCGAGATGGCGCAGGCGCCAGGAAAGTTTTTTAAACCGCAGCGCCTTTTGAGCTTGGCGCTTGAGCGAGCCGATCTGGCGCCCAACCTCCGCCACCACGTCAGCCACGCGGGTGAGGTTGGTCTCGGTCAAAGCGAGTTTCTGCAGGGCCTCCTTGCGCTGGGATTTATATTTGGTGATGCCGGCCGCCTCCTCAAAGACGGCGCGGCGCTCCTCGGGCTTGGAGGACAGGATCTGGTCGATCTGGCCCTGGGCCATGATGGAATAGCTGGTCCGGCCGATGCCGGTGTCCATAAAGAGCTTTTGGATGTCCTTCAGACGGCAAGGCTGGCCATTGAAAAAGTATTCGCCGCCGCCATCGCGGTAGACGCGGCGCATGATCTCGATCTCGTGGAATTCGCTGCCAAGCTGTTTTTCGCAGTCGGTGAGCAGGAGCGAAACCTCGCACATCTGGGCGGGTTTACGGGTATCAGCCCCCTCGAAGATGACGTCCTGCATCTTGCCGCCGCGCAGGGCCTTGGCGGATTGTTCGCCGAGCACCCACCGGATGGCGTCAGCGACGTTGGATTTGCCGCAGCCATTTGGCCCGACGATTGCCGTCACGCCGGGTTCGAAGCGCAGCGTGCTGGGGTCGGCGAATGATTTAAAACCGTGAAGCTTGAGCGCTTTAAGATGCATGGAGTCGCGGAGGGCGGAGAGCCGGCGTAGGCGGGGTTAGCGAACCGGAGAGGGAAAGGTCAAAAGAGACAAAGGAAATTGCCGAGACAAAGGCCCGCCGCGCCCGGTGCAAGCCCGGCGCGCGGACAGTCGCCCGCACCGCCCCCTTGACCACCCGCCCCGCGTCGCGCTTTGCTTCTCGCTTTTCCGCCCATGCCCACGACCTGCACCGACTACGACTTCCTCCAAATCGAACCTCACTGGCAAAAGGTCTGGGCCAACACCGCTGCGTTCCGCACCCCCGCGGTCGATCCCGCCAAGGCGAAATACTACGTGCTGGATATGTTCCCCTACCCCTCTGGCGCAGGGCTCCACCTCGGGCATTGCGAGAACTACACCATCACCGACGTGCTCGCCCGCTACCACCGCGCGAAGGGAAAAAACGTCCTCTACCCCATCGGCTGGGATGCCTTTGGCCTGCCGACCGAGAATTACGCCGTGAAAACCGGTCGCCACCCCCGCGAAGTCACGGTGGAGAACGTCACCACCTTCCGCCGCCAGTTAAAAGCCATCGGCGTATCCTACGATTTCGAACGCGAGGTGGACACCACCGACCCGCGCTACTTCCGCTGGACGCAGTGGATCTGGCTCCAGTTGTTCAAAAAGGGCCTGGCCTACGTTGAAGAGAAGCCCGTCTGGTGGTGCCCCGCCCTCGGCACCGTGCTGGCCAATGAGGAAGTGATCGACGGCCTTTCCGAGGTCGGCAAACACCCCGTAGAACGTCGCCCCCTGCGCCAATGGGTGCTGCGTATCACCGCCTACGCTGACCGCCTGCTTTCGGATCTTAAACTAGTCGATTGGCCCGATTCGACCAAACGCATGCAGGCCGCTTGGATCGGCCGCAGCGAAGGCGCCGAATTACTCTTCGCCCTAGAAAAAACCGCCCTCGGCGACCTCAAGGTCTTCACCACCCGGCCCGACACCGTCTTTGGCGTTACCTTCATGGTGATTGCCCCCGAGCACCCGCTGGCCGACGCCCTTACCACCCCGGCCCAGCGCGAAGCCGTCTCGGCCTACCGTAAACTCGCCGCCGCCAAGAGCGATCTCGAGCGCACCGACCTCGCCAAGGGAGAGAAAACCGGCGTTTGGTCCGGCTCCTTCGCGATCAATCCCGCCAACGGCCAAAAGATCCCCGTCTGGATCGCCGATTACGTGATCATGGGCTACGGCACCGGCGCGATCATGGCCGTGCCCGCCCACGATGAACGCGACTACGCCTTCGCCCGGAAATTTGCCATCCCCGTCATCCAAGTCATCGAGCCCGACCACACCGAGGGCCGCAACGGCGATGGCGCGACCAAGCTGCCTTACACCGGCGATGGACGCCTCATTCATTCCGACGGCTACTCCGGCCTGCCCTGGGAGGAAGCCAAAGTGAAAATCACCGCCGACCTCGCCGCCCGCAACCGCGGCCAGGCCACGGTGAATTTCAAACTCCGCGACTGGCTCTTCTCCCGCCAGCGCTACTGGGGCGAACCCTTCCCACTCGTGTGGGTCAACACCCACGACTACGCCACCGCCACCGCCCACGCCCTTTCCACGGGAGTCGCCCTGCCGCTGCCAGCCGAACCCGTGACCTGCGTGATTGAGGGCGAAACCCGCTACGCCCTGCCCGTGCCCGAGCGGTCCCTGCCCCTGACCCTGCCCGAGGTGAAGAGCTACCAGCCCACCGGCACTGGCGAGAGCCCCCTCGCCTCCATCCCCGAATGGGTCGACATCTGGTATGACGCCGCCACCGGCGCAGCCGTCCCCGCCACGGAGACTCGTCCCGCCGCGCATTGGGTCCGCGCCCGCCGCGAGACGAACACCATGCCGCAATGGGCCGGCAGTTGCTGGTATTACCTGCGCTACCTCGATCCCCAAAACCCCGGCGCCCTCGCCTCCCCCGAAGCCCTCGCCTACTGGCAAGGCCCCGATATCTACGTCGGCGGCGCCGAGCACGCCGTGCTCCACCTGCTCTACGCCCGCTTCTGGCACAAAGTCCTGTTCGACCTCGGCGTCGTCGCCACCCCCGAGCCCTTCACCCGCTTGTTCCACCAAGGCATCATCCTCGGGGAGGACGGCGAAAAGATGTCCAAATCCCGCGGCAACGTCGCCAATCCCGACGACATCATCCGCAGCCACGGCACTGATACGCTTCGACTTTATCTGATGTTCCTCGGCCCGCTCGAAGCCATGAAACCATGGAACCCCTCCGGCATCGAGGGCGTGCATCGCTTCCTGCAAAAAGTCTGGCGTGAGTGCGTAGAACGCGACACCGGCGCGACCAACCCCAAAATCGCCGACACCGCCGACGCCACCCCGCCGGAACTCGCCAAACTCCTGCACGAGACGATTAAAAAGGTCGGCGACGACATCGAGGGCCTCCGCTACAACACCGCCGTGTCCGCGCTGATGATCTTCGTGAACGCCTGGCAAAAAGCCGAGCGTATCGCCCGCCGCGACGCCCTCGCCTTCCTGCAACTCCTCGCGCCCCTTGCCCCCCATATCGCGGAAGAACTCTGGACCCGCCTCGGCGGCACCATCTCGGCCCCCAGCCTCGGTTTGGCCGCCTGGCCGGCCTACGATCCGGCCAAACTCGTCGCCACTGAAACTAAAGTCGTGGTGCAGATTAACGGTAAAAAACGCGCCGAGCTCTTACTCCCCGTCGGCGCCACCGAAGCCGAAGCCACCCTCGCCGCCCAAACCCACCCGGACGCACGCGCCCACCTCGAAGGGAAAGCCATCCGACGAGTTATTTACGTGCCCGGAAAAATCCTGAACATCGTGGTGGCGTAGCCCCGCCGCCGACTCGCCTAAGCCGCCCGCTAGGTCGGCCCAGGCGATCGTTCTAAGATACCCGGAAGACTCGTGCCACACCCTGTGCGGCAAGGCACTTTAGCGCCCAAAAAAGCGGCGTATTCTGGGATTTAAATTCTTTACGATCCCTCAACGCAATAAGGTGTTACCCACCCCACCCAGCGAAAAAAGATCACCAATTAGGCCGTGGACTTGGATGGAGGTATTGTGAAAAGTAAGTGAAAACAATGAACACCCAGTCCCTGACCCGGTTTACCGCATTTCTCGCTCTTTCCGCCGGGACTGCGCTTGCTGAGGTAAGTGCTAAACGTAAAAGCCCAACCAGTAAGTTCTACGTAGCCGAGGTGACAGGATTCGCCCAAGTCGATACGGGGGAAAAAGTGGAGGACCTGACCGAGAAATCGGTGTTCGATGCCGAGGGCACCGTGGTCGAGACAAAACCCGATTCCGTAAACGCGTTAGTGATGTCAAACGGGACGGGCATCTATTTCGCCCCTAGCACCAAAATGGCGATCAAGCGGTTCCTGCAAGAGCCCTTTACCCCGAACCGCACCGATCTCGATTCAGAGCCCTCCATGTCCCAGACTAGGACCACCCTCGCCCGCGGCAGCATCGGCCTCTGCTGTGGCAAACTCGTCGCCGGCAGCTCGATGATCTACGAGACCCCCCACGGGAGCGTAAACATCCTCAGTCAGAACGCCCAGAAGCTCGCCATCGAAATCTCAGACACGAGCACCACCATCACGTTGTTCGAAGGCGCGGTCAGCCTGCGCGGTGACAACATGGGCGGCGGCGAAGCGCTACAGGCTGGGCAACAGGCGGTGATCCGCACCCGGGGCCTTAACCAGCCACCCGAGATCAAAATCGGCACCATCCCCGAAGATCAACGCGAGCGCATCGAAGACATGGTCAACAGCGCCTGCCAAGCCCGAAAAAAAGTCTATTTCGACACGACGCAGGTCCAGCCCGACGGCACCGACCTAGCTCCGATTGAATTAACGCCCGCCTCGCCGGCCAATATCGGCACCATCATCAGCCCCGCTCGGGTTAATTAAAGCGCCGCTTAGGCACCGCCTAGCCCATGCGTTCTCCTCCGCTCCATCGAACTCGCTGCCCGCTCGCCGCTGGATTGCTCGTATGCCTCGCGCCGCTGCCGGCACACGCCTGGTTTCGCTTTAACGAAGGTCGCGACCAAGTTTACGTCACCACCTATATCGGCACCGGCTATGATTCGAACGTCTTCGCCAATAAAAATGCGAGCGGAGATCTGGTGATAAACGGCGGCGCTGGCATGGAATATACCCGTAAATCTGGGCTCATCGGCGTCAACGCCTCGCTCGGCTGGGATTTCGGCAATTTCGCTTCCTACTCAAGTGAAGACTTTCTTAACCCCTCCGCCGCGCTCGAACTTTCGAAAGGCACCGGCCGCACCACCGGCGCCCTGCAGCTCAATGCCAGCCGCGCTTCCCGCGCCGACCCCACCGTCGGGCTGCGCACCGATTCCTGGAACTATGGAGCCAACCTGAATTACCGCTACCCCATCATGGACCGCTATTCACTGTCGGGGAACATCGGTTGGGATCGCATCGATTATCAGGATGCGGGCGCGACACTTGTGGACCTCGATGCCTACACCATCGGCACGGATTTATTCTACAGCTGGCGCTCGGATCGCGATTTGCTCGCCGGCTATCGTTACCGCCTTTCCGAATCCTCCGCTACCTCGCAAGGCCGAGATGACAGCATCTACCTCGGCATCAGTGGGCGCATCCTAAGCAAGTTAAGCGGCACCGCCCGCGTCGGGTGGACTTTCCACAAAAATACCTACCCCCGCGACACCACCCTCCCGGATCTGCTCACCCGCGTGAACGAGGATACCTCCGACGGGCTCTACGTCGACTTGTCGAGCACCTGGCCCGTCACCAAGAAAGCCTCCTTCCTGCTCTCACTGGGCCAAGATTTTAGCACCAGCTCCACCAATTTCCAGACCGAGACCAGCACCGTGAATCTAGAGGGCAAGTTCTCCCACACCGTAAAGTTTTCGACCTCCGCCCACGCCGGCGCGGGCTACACACAATACATCAGCGGCTTTGTAAATAACACCCCCGTCTTCACTCCGGGCTTTCGCGGCGGCACCCGCGAAGATTATTATGTAACCGCAGGCACGGGAGCTTCCTACGTTTTAAACAACCACCTCACTCTTTCCGCGAACTACACTTACTACGAGAACTGCTCCAACCTGCCAACCTTCACCTTTGTGCGACATTCCGTGGGACTCACGGTTTCTACCCGCTGGTAAATCCGGCCCGCCTCAATGACCTCCGTCTGCCTTCACCGGCTCCTCGCCACTGTCCTCGCTTTAGGCTGGCTGGGCCCCTCGGAAACTCGCGCCGGCACAGGCACGACCATCTCCTGCCCCAAACCCGCCTCAGGCACCAGCACATCCGGCGCCTACGTGCTGACCAATACCGATCGCATCAGCGTGAACATCTACCAGGAGGAGGAGATCTCCCGCATCTCGCGCATCGATTCGCAGGGCCGCATAAACCTACCCCTGGTAGGAGAAGTCGCCATCTCCGGCCTGCAATTAGCCGAAGCCCAGCTCGCCATCGCTCGCGCCTACCAAGAGGGTCGCTTCCTCCGCGCCCCCCGCGTGACTATCACCGTGGAGGAATACTCATCCCGAGAAGTCTCCATCCAAGGCCAGATCCGCAACCCCGGCCGTTACCCCCTGCCCATCGAAGCGAGCATGAGCATCGTGGAACTCGTCACCCGCGCCGGCGGATTCAATGATACCGCTAGGGGCACCTCCGTGCGGGTGACCCGCATCCTGCCGGACGGCTCCAAGCAAAATTTCGATATCGATGTCGAAAGCCTGATCAAGGGCCGCAAGGCCGCGAGCGTCCGGGACAACGCCCTCCTTCTCGAACCGGGCGATATTATCTTCGTGCCGGAACGGCTGATTTAACGCCCCCCACCACGCTCCCAATGGCCGACGCCTCCTCTTTTAACGCCCCCCCAAATTGGCCCCATCTTGCGCAAGAAGAGGCGGCATCCGAGCGGCGCTCGCTCCGGGATTACTGTATCATCCTGCGTGAACGCGCGTGGATCGCCCTCCCCCTCGCACTGTTATTCGCGATCGGCTTCGCTTACTACAAGACCCGCGCCGTGCCGCTGTATCAAAGCACGGCATCGATGCGCATCGAAAAACCCGAGACCGTGGTAACCAGCCAACAAGTCGTTGATACATCGATTAATAGCGACATAGAGCTGAATACCTACCTGCAGATCATGAGCTCCGCGACCTTGCAAAGCAAAGTGGTCGCATCCTTGTCGCCCGAAGAGGCGAAGCTACTGCAAAAAGCCTACCTGCCCGACCTCCCGCCCGGCCAACCACCCCCGCCACTTAGCTCGCTCGTCGGTGGCATCACCGTGCAGGCCGTTCGCAATAGTTTCCTCGTAAACGTGAGTGCCACGCACCGCGATCCCGCCGCCGCCGCCCTGATCGCGAACCGCTACGTGGGCCAGTTCATCGCCTACCTGATCGATAACGTAAGCGGAAAAAACGATGACGCCGTCGCGTTCCTGCAAATTCGCGTGAAGGAGTTGCGCGAAGCCTCCTCCGCCGCCGACCAAAAACTACTGGCCTACATGGAGCGCAATAATCTGGTGTCGCTGGATAGCAGCGTAAACATCGTGTCGGACCGTTTGAAGAGCGTGAACGGCGCCCTGCAGGAAGCCCGCCTCGCCCGCCTCGGCACCGAGGATCTTTACCGGCAAGTCGCCACCTTTCGCCTAGAGGGTAAGAATCTGCTCGAGCTCTCTTATATCGCCACGCACGGCACCGTGCCGAGCTTGCGTGAACAAGTATCCGAGCTGGCCCGCAACCAGTCTGTGCTGTCCGAGCGCTATCTCGAAAAACACCCGCGCATGATCGAGCTGACCAACTCGATGGCCGTCGCGCAGGGGCAGTTGCAGAAGGCCATCGAGCTCGCCATCGCGGACCTGGAAGCGAGCCTCGAGAAGGCACGAGCTCGCGAACGCACCCTGCAAAAGGAATACGAGATGCAGGAGAAGGAGCAGTTCCGCCTGCGAGATATCGGTATCGAGTTCAAGGCGCTCGAAGCCGAATCGGCCACCAACCGCATTCAATACGCGGAATTAAACAACCGTCTAAACCAGACCAATACGTCCAAGAATCTCGAAAAGATTCCCGTGCGCCGGCTCGACCCCGCGCTACCCTCGGGCGCCCCTTTCTCCCCCAATTTATCCACCATCATCCGCAGTTCCGTGCTTCTGGGCTTGGCCGTTTTTTTCGGCGTTTCCTTCGGACTATCCTTCATCGATGACCGCATCAAGTCGGCATGGGACGTGGAGGCCTTTATCGGCGCCAACCTGCTCGGCATCATCCCGGACCTCTCCGCCCTCAAGGACGAACAGCGCTACCGACTGATCCTCGACAACTACAGCGAACGCGGCTCGGAGTCCTTCCTGAGCGTCTATAGCTCGGTTAAAAACCACTCCAAGCTGGATTTTCCCAAAGCCATCCTCGTCACGTCGACCATCCCTGGGGAAGGCAAGACCCTCGTCTCCGCCAACCTCGCCGGTTGCTTCGCCCGCCACGGGAAACGCACCCTGTTGGTGGATTGCGATCTGCGCCGACCCATGCTGCACCGCCACTTCGGGCAGACCAACGACGCCGGCTTGCTGAAGTGGTTCGATAGCGGCGCCCTTTTCGAGACTGGTCCACTCGCCAGCCTGCCCGCTTTGGGCATCATCAATATCGGCCCAAATCTGGACCTGCTCCGCTCCGGCGGTCGCTCGAAAAGCCCCACCCACTTGCTGGAAAGCGCCGCGTTCGGCGAGCTGATCGCTCGTCTGAAACGCGAATACGATCTGATCGTGGTCGATTCCCCGCCCCTTGGCGCTGTCACCGACTCCTTGTTGATCGCCAACAGCACCGATGAAGTGGTCTACGTCTGCCGCTTTAACCGCGCTCTGCGAAAAAACATCCTCCTTTATGTAAAAGCGCTGAAGCAGGGGAAACACGAATTGCTTGGCGTGGTGTTGAACGGCCTCTCTGCCCGCCGCATTGAGTATTATTCGAACTACCGCTATTACCGAAACTACAAGAAATACTACGGCACGAGCACCTGAGCGTCTCCTCCGCTTCAGAGTAACTCGCCCTGCATGCCGCCGGATGGCGTCGCCCCGATGAGCGCCCCGTGCCGCTCGAGCCAGTCATCGAGTTTATCGAGGTAAGCCTGCGGATCGTAGCCCGCCTCCGGCGCAGCGGGATCGAACAAAGCCAGCGGACGCGCCCGCTGCCAGTCGCTCGTCCGCCCCTTGGCTTTGGGCGTGAGGTAGTAGCTCACCCGCTCACCCATGCGCGGACGCGGGTGCAGCAGCAGCGCCGCCTCCGCCGCCGCCCGGCGCGGCTTGCCGCCCTCCGCTATGAAGCGCTCGTAGGCGTCTGGATTCATGCCGAGGATCTCCGCCTTGGCCAGCTCCGCGACCGGAAGCTCGCGTGCGGCAATCGCCCGCCGCAATTCCGCGATCCGCCCCAAGGGCGATGCCGGCTCGAGGCCGAGTAGATGCCGGATAAGGTGCTGGGTCAGCCCTTTTAGAAACGGCTCGATACCCCGCGAACGCAGCGCGCTACCCCTCAGGATAACCCGGTCGCCCTCGCGCAGGGCGTAGTTCTTGGCCTTGTAGCACCACATGGCGTCATAGTGGCCGTCGTGCTCGAGCTCGATGCCTGCCGGCAGGAGCTTTTCTACCTTGGCCAACAAGTCGCCCGGCCGGCCAAAATAGACCTCGGAGGAGAGGTAAATGCCATCGGTGTCCGCCTCAAGGATGGTCGCCCCCTCGGCCGCGAAACCATCAATCAATTGCTGCAACAACTCACGCCCGCGGCGCGTGATCTCCGCCGCCAATTCCCCATCGCCGAAACGGGCGCCAGAGAAGCCGAGGTAGCCGTAAAAAGAGTTGATCAAAATCTTGAAACTGGCCTGCCGCGCCTGCGCTTCCGCCCGCTCATCCGCCGTCGCCCCAGTGCGCGCGATCTGTTTGTATTTGAGCCGATAAGTCCGCAAGCGGCGGAGTAGCGGGATGAAGACGCCGAGCGGGTCGTTGCCCGGATTTCGGTCGAGCAGCAGGAGGAGACTCGGATAAAGCGAGGCTACGTCAAAGTGCAGGACGTGGCGAAACACCCCTTCTTGAAAACTTCGGGTGTAACCGCCCTCAAAGGGCGCGATCTCCGGCGGGACCGGGCAGGCCTGCCGAGCATGATAGTATTCCTCAAGGAAGAGCAGGTCGATTTTACCCGTCGTGCCTCGCAACGTCGCCTCTTGAAGCAGAATAGGAAAGGTCCGGGTCTGCTCAAAGTAGGTGGGGAGCAAAACGTCCGCCACCCCCGCCGTCTCGCGCAAGTCATCGCCGAGGTAGGCGAGGAAGGTGGCACGATCCTCTCGGTAGGCCGCCGCGATACGATCGCCAGCGAGGTAGGTGCGCGCGTCGTCATCGGTGGTCGCGCCAAAGTAGATCGCGACTTCCTTGAGCCCGTAGGACTGGAGCTCGCGCGCAGTGATGTCATGGAGCTGGACCAACAGGTAGGTGTCGATGACAGTTCTCCCGGGCAGGTCGCAGCGCGGGAAATCCACCCACCGCTCGGCGACCTTGAGTCGACTCGCGCGAAACTTGGCGCGCTGCCCGAAACGCCCCCACGCGCAAGGCACCTTGAATCGCTTTGCCCTCAGACGCAGGTAATCGAGGTCAAATTTGAAGAGGTTGTGCCCCTCGATGGTATCCGGATCGAGCTCGGCCAGCACCGCGTTAAATTCCTCCAGCAGGAGTTTCTCCGCCGCGTCAGTCTCTTCCGCGAGCACCAGAAACCGGTTCACCCCACCCTGCCGCAAACCGATGGCGAGCACGCGGTCCTCTGGCTGGTTAGCATCGCTGAAGGCCCCCGAGGCGGAGCCGGTCTCGATGTCGAGCTGGCACCGCCGCAGCCGGCCAAAAGGCAGCTCCGCAAAGAGTCGCTGGCGCGTTTGCAGGAGGTATTGGCTTTCCAGCGGACGCACCACATCGAGGCCCTTCGCGCCGGCGGCCTTGCAGGCAGCCTGCCAAGCCTCGAAGCAGGCCAGATTATCCGCGTGGGCCAGACGGGTGAAAAACCCTGCGCCCGCCAGCGGCTCGACCGTCACGCCGTCACCCATCGGGTAGTCGCCCGCCGCCAACCAGGCAAAGGGCCTGAGCGCTTCGAGTCGCGTCTCGCGCCCACCAGTCTCCGTCTCGACCGCGGTATGCACGCGGCCGTCTTCGTCAACCCAGAGCCCGCAGAGCGCGCCGGACATCAGCAGCAGCTTAGAACGGCTTGGTGTAGACCATGACCACCGCGACCGCCGCGAGGCCGAGAGCGGTAGCCTTCAACGCGCCCACTGCACCACGGCGACGGTAACCGATGCCGCCTAGAGCGGAGAGGCCCAGCCAGCAGACAAGTTTCACCATCACCCAGACGGGAAAACCAAGCTGGAGTTTGGCCAGCAGACCGAAGCCCGAGATCAACATGATCAAAGAGGCGATACCCGTGATCATGAGGGTGCTTTTGCGCGTCTCAGCCGGGGCCGCAAAGGCGTAAAAGGTGCCGCCATAAAGGGTCAGCAAGGAGACAACGTGGAGGATGTGGTAGACGGTAGGGCTCATGGTGAAAAATCGGTTACCCCCAGCAAACCCGCCTTGGCCCGCGCCGCCAGCGCCATCTTCGACAAGCCGCCGGGCCCGCCGGAAGCGGGAAAGAGAAGTGTCACTCCGCCTGTGCCGTATGCCCAAAGGCCTCTAACCTTTTTAAGTGAAGGTGGGAACCGCCGTGCGCGGGAAAGCTTTCCGATTTACGGCCTAGCTGGATGCGCCCGGAGAATGACTCCCGGATTGATTCAAAGGCAAAGAGCGTGTGAAGGGCACCTCGAACACCACAGAGTGACGCCACCAAGCTACGCCACCCGCCGCGCCCGTCAACCGGCTTCCCCGAAAACTCGCGGCTCGCGCCGGGGACCACGCTCCGCTTGATTTTTGCGTTTCCTCGTTAAAATCCCATCTCCGTTTTCCAACCATGTCCACCGACACCGCCACCACGCCCGCCCCCCAATCGTTCGAGTTCCAAGCTGAGATCAAGCAGCTGCTGGATATCGTCATCCACTCGCTCTACACCGAGAAGGAGATCTTTGTGCGCGAACTTGTTTCCAACGCCTCCGATGCGTCCGAGAAACTTCGCCACCTCCAGCTGACCGAAAAAGCCATCCACGACGCCGACCGCCCGCTGGAGATCACCGTCACGACCGATGAAAAGGCCAAGACCCTAGTGATCGAGGACGCCGGCCTCGGCATGACCGGCGAGGAATTGGTTAAATACCTCGGCACCATCGCCCACTCCGGCTCCAAAGCCTTCCTCAAAGCCCTCACCGAAGGCGGCCAGAAAAACTCCAACCTCATCGGCCAGTTCGGCGTCGGTTTCTACGCCGCTTTCATGGCCGCCAAGCAGGTCGAGGTGTTTTCTAAATCCTGGCAAATCGACGCCCCTGCCCACGTCTGGACCAGCGAGGGCGCCGGCACCTACACCCTCGCCGCCGCGCCGGAGTTTACCACCCGTGGCACCCGGATCGTTTTGCACCTGAAGGACGAGGCCGAGGACTTCGCTAAGAAGTGGCGCATCGAGGAGATCTTGAAGAAATACAGCGCCTTCGTGTCCTTCCCCATCAAGCTGGACGGCGAGGTCGTGAACACCGTGCAGGCCCTGTGGCTGCGCTCGAAGAACGAGATCACCGACGAGGACTACACCGCGTTCTACAAGTTCCAGGCCCACGCCTACGACGAGCCTCGCCTGCGCTACCACTTTACCGCCGACGCTCCCCTCCAGATCGCCTCGATCCTCTTCGTCCCTAAAGACAACCCGGAGAAATTCGGGATGCAGCGCGCCGAACCCGCCGTGTCGCTTTACTGCCGCAAGGTCCTGATCGACGCCAAGCCCAAGGATCTGCTGCCCGAGTGGCTACGTTTCCTCAAGGGCGTGGTCGATAGCGAGGACCTGCCCCTACACATCTCCCGCGAGACCATGCAGGACAAGGCCCTGCTGGAGAAAATCGGCAAAACCGTCACCTCCCGCTTCCTGAAATTCCTCGCCGACGAGGCCAAGGCCCGCGCCGAGAGCTACGACGAGTTCTTTAGCGAGTTCGGCGTGTTTCTGAAGGAGGGCGCCGCCCTTGATTGGACCCATAAGGACGCCTTGGTAAAGTTGCTCCGCTACGAGTCCACCTTCACCGAGGCCGGCAAAACCACCTCGCTGTCCGACTACGTTTCCCGCCTGAAGGAAGGCCAGACCGAGATCTACTACCTGTCCGGCCCCAGCCGCGCCGCCATCGAGTCTGGCCCCTACCTCGAAGGCCTAAAGGCCCGCGGCCTCGAAGTGCTCTTCTGCGTCGAAGCGGTGGACGAATACGTGATGAACAACGTGCGCGAGTTTGACGGCAAGAAACTCGTCGCCGCCGACAGCCCCGATGCAAAACTGCCCGAGGCCCCCAAGCCGCCCTCCGCCGAAGGCGACCTGTCCGAGGACCAAGTCAAAGCCCTCGCCGAGTGGCTCAAGACCACCCTCGGCGACCGCGTGACTGAGGTGAAGGCCAGCGAGCGCCTAGTGGACTCCCCCGCCCTTGCCATCAGCGCCGACCGCATGATGACGCCCCAGATGCGCCGCATGATGAAGGCGATGAAGAAGGACGAACCCGAGACCCCCGTGAAGGTCTCGCTGGAGCTAAATCCCCGCCACGCCGTGATCAAACGCCTCGCCACCCTACGCGAGGGCAACGCCGAGCGCGCCACCCTCGTGGCCGAGCAGATCTTGGACAACGCGCTCATCGCCGCCGGCCTCTTCGAAGACCCGAGCAAGATGGTCGCCCGCCTCTACAAGCTGCTCGAGCAAGCTTAAGCCATCCTGCCAGCCGCCCGATTCCCGGCGGCTGGCTGCGACGATCCAAGGGGAACCCGCTCGCATTCTGCCGCCTGTGGGTTAAAGGTAATAACGTGCCGCCCCGCACCCTTTCCCTGCTTTCCGGCCTCGCCCTCTCCGCGCTGCTCCCCGCCCGCGGCTACGAGCTCGTGGTCACCGATCCGGCCTACGGCCATATCAACGCGTCCGCCATCGACCAACCACGCCTTTACGCCGTCCTCACCGACCCGCTGGCCGGCGGCGCGGTGAAGACGTGGTTTAATCCCGACACCGCCGCCCGCGAGCCGGTCTTCATCAAGGCCTTTGTCGACACCGGCGCCTCCGGCATCGCCCTCAGCCAGCTCCACGCCTCCGGACTCTACGACGTCGCCTCTCTGGCCCTCGGCCCGACCGATTACCTCGGCGCTTACACCGAGACCGGAGTGGCCGGCACCGAGCTCGGCGACGTCTCGCGCGCCTTCGGCGTGAAGGTGCTGAGCGGCCCGGTGGATCTGGTGGATTACACCGCGCTCAGCGGCTACGTCGCTTACGGCGACTTTAACCTCTGGGTGCGCCGCACCGTGGGCACCGGCGAAGTGCTCGATTACGGCGCGCTCTTCGGCGGCGAGAGCTTTATCCAGGCGGATCCGATCAACCTCGTGGGTATGCCCGTAATCCGCCAGCGCCGCCTGCACCTCGACGCCAAACCCATCCTCGATCCACTGCTGGCCGAGTCCGGTCTCGGCACCTACCTGCTCGCCCCCGGCGCGCCGGAGCCCGCCACCCAGCTCACCATCGCTCTGCGGCTTCAGGATTTTATCGGCACCACGCCCCCGCTCGGCGAGGTCCTGCCATCGCATTCGGCCAATCCTCTGGTCCCCGGCGTCACCCTCACCACCTCCACCGGCCAAAGCACCGGCGAGTGGCTGCTGGATACCGGCGCAGGCAGCAGTTTCGCCAGTTTTGCCGCCGCCCGCGCCGGCGGACTCATCCCTGCCCGTTTCACCACTCTCGCCGCCTTCATGGCTGCCTATACCGGCCCCACCGCGGATATCGGCGGGGTCGGCGGTGCGCTCAAAGTCCCCATCCTCACCGTGCCCCGCCTGAGCGTGCCCACCCGCGAGGGCGCAACCGTGGTGTGGCAAAACGTCGCTATTCTCGTGGCCGATATCGCCGGGCTCGACGGCGTCTTTGGCATGAACCTCCTTTTGCCCGCCGCGACCGTCGATCCGGCCAACCCGCTCGGATCGCTCTTCGACCTCTCACCCGGTATTTTCCGCGATGTGGTCATCGACACGCTCGACGCCGCCGACCCCGTGATGCGCCTCGGCGCGCCCGCCGCCGACGGCACCGCTCTGGCCTGGCTAGCGGCACGGTTTACCGCCGCCGAGCGCCTGCGCCCCGACCGCGGCGGCCTGCTCGCCGACCCCGACTCCGACGGCCAGCCCAACCTGCTCGAATACGCCCTCGGCCGCGACCCGCTCGCCTCCGACGGCCCAGCCACGAACGCCGGGCGCCTCGCGCTGGCCGACGGCGTTTACCCCACCCTGACTTACACCCGCCCCCGTGGCCTGACCGATGTTTCCTACGCCGTTGAGGCCTCCGCTGACCTGTCCACTTGGAGTCGCACCTCGAGCGACGTCGTCCTCGTCGCACAGACAACCACCGCCAATCAGGAAACGCTCACCTACCGCAGCGCCCAACCCGTCGCCCCCGGCGGTCGGCGTTTCCTGCGCCTCGTCATCGCGTCCGCCCTGTAACCCGTGCCCAGCCAACCTGGCAGGCCACCCTTTAACCGTGGTTATAAGCTGCGGGTGAAGGATGTTTAGGCACTGCTCGCCCACGGCGCGGGGCGCTGGAGCAACGCGCGTGGCCGGCGTTGCCCTCAACGGCATGGACGACCGGTCCACCTGCGCCTCGGTCGCTCTGGCCTAGAGAGTTTTCCAGTGGCGCCCAATGGTTTATTAACCAGGCACGCCCTTAAAAAGACACCCGTGTGGGCTTATTAATTGCGCACGCACCACTGACTGGAAATTTACATTATTTTGTAATATTATCTTCCGACTATAGTAATAAACGCGGGACGATGAAACCAATTAATAAGAATCAGCCTAACCTCATATGATGGAACACGCCGCGAGCTGGCTGGGAAAACTAACGCCAATTTATTCCATTAACATAAACGTCTTTTAGAAAAGGAGGAAGGGCTAGTAAATTCTCTTGCCTACGTAACAGGTTATTGGGGTGAATAAAAAATCTTGCTTTGATTGCGTTAAGGCCAGCCTGCGAGGCTTTCATTCGCTCGGACCAAAGAAAACCCTTTTCACAATACTCTAGCTATATGAAAAAATACATATCCATGAAGCTTATCTGTCTAGCCACCCTTATAGGGCTCCCGGCCGTGACGGTTGCTGCGAATTATCGGAGCGTGGAAACCTTTGCCGGCAGCGGGTCGGCCGGAGCTACGGACGCCACCGGCACCGCAGCAACTTATAATGGCCCGTGGGGCATCAGCGCGGATGCCTTAGGTAATCTCTATCATGCGGATTACACCGGCAAGCGCATCCGCCGGACTACACCCGCCGGGGTAGTGAGCTTTATTGATTCGTTTTCATCATTCTCACCGATCGCCACTGTCATCGATCCCGCCACCGGCACTTTGTATGTTTCGGTCGAGTCACACCGGATCCTGCGTTATGTGAACAAGAACGCTGCGAATTACCCCGCTCAGGCTCCTGTCTATGGGCCGGAAACAGATTTCCCAGACTCGACCATAGTATATGCCGGTGCCAGCACCAGCGGCAGCACCAATAACACAGGGACCAGTGCCCGCTTCAATGCTCCGCACGGACTCCACGCGCGCAGCGGCTTCCTCTACGTGGCTGACAAGGGCAACAACCTCATCCGCAAGGTCGACCTCAGCAACGCGGCGGTCACCAGCGTCACCGTCACGGGTGGCACGCTCTCGGCCCCCGAGGCGGTGTGGGTCGCGGAAGACGGCACGATCTACGTCGCCTGCACGGGCAGCGATCTCATTCAGAAAATCGCCCCCGGCGGTGTCCTTAGCACCGTGGCCGGCAGCGTCGCGGGCAGTGCGGATGGCACCGGCACCGCCGCGAGTTTCAACGACCCGCGCGGTCTCGCCATGAACGCGCGCGGCGAGCTACTCGTCGCGGACAGCGCGAACCACTCGATCCGGCGGATTTCGTCGAATGGAGAGGTGCGAACCATCGCTGGTAGCAGCGCCAGTGGGGCCTTTGCGGATGGCGCCGGCGCTGCCGCCCGCTTCAACTCCCCTCGGGGAGTCCTAATCGGTGGTGATGGATTGCTCTACATCGCCGACCATGGAAACCACCGGATCCGCCGGATGAACGTCATGCAGCCGTTGATCACCGGGGCGCCCTCCAGTCTGGCTGCCTTCACGGCCGATTACGGCAACTCCTCCGCCGTGCAGCGCTTCACCTTCGACGGAACTCTCTTGGAAGGTCCCGTGACCATCACCCCTCAGAGCGGTTTCGAAGTCTCCACGGACGGCAGCAGCTTTGCGGCGAGTGTCACCTCTAGCGGAGGTGCGACCCTCTCCATCCGTCTCGCCGCCACTGCCGCCAGCGGGTCTCTGACTGGCAATCTCACTCTCGCAAGCGCTCAGGCAGACACCATCAACATCGCCCTCAGCGGCACGGTGGCAGTCGTGCTGCAGCCGTCGGTAGCTGCCCTCACCGGCTTCTCCTCCACGGTCGGCGGCACCTCGGCAGCGCAAAGATTCTCCCTCACCGGAGGCGGATTTAGCGATTTGGTGAAAGTGACCGCTCCAGCAGGTTATGAGATTTCAACGGATGGATTAAGTTTTGCCTCGGCTGTGACTCTCGGGCAGCCGGCAGGCACGATACAAAGCGTTCTCCTAGACGCAGCCGGGCAGAACACTGTTGCGACAGGAGCAGTTATCACAACGGGCAACGGAAGCCAGTTTCCAAACTACGGTGCTTTCGCCGCGCTGAAGAGCGACGGCTCGGTGGTCACCTGGGGGGGGGCTTCCTCAGGCGGAGATTCTTCAAGTGTCGCCGCAAGCCTCAGCTCGGGGGTGACCGCAGTCTTCTCGAACGGCGACTCCTTTGCCGCGCTAAAGTCCAACGGCTCGGTGGTCACATGGGGTTCTCCATATTATGGCGGGAATTCTTCCAGCGTCGCGGGTGGCCTCAGCTCGGGCGTAACCGCAGTTTCTTCGAATCGATACGCCTTCGCCGCGCTGAAAAACAACGGTTCGGTAGTCACTTGGGGCGAAGCCGACTCGGGCGGGAATTCTTCCAGCGTTACCAACAGCCTGAACTCAGGTGTCATCAAGGTTTATTCGAATTATCGCGCCTTCGCCGCGCTGAAAAACGACGGCTCGATAGTCACGTGGGGTCTTACCGACTCGGGCGGGAATTCTTCCAGCGTCGCAAATAGCCTAAACTCAGGCGTCATTAAGGTCTATTCGACATCAGGTGCCTTCGCTGCACTGAAGGCCGATGGCTCGGTAATCACTTGGGGCGCTGCCAACAACGGCGGTAACTCCACCGCGGTGGCAAGTAGTCTCACCTCCAATGTCACGGCGGTCTATTCAACAGAATCCGCCTTCGCCGCGCTGAAAAACGACGGCTCAGTGGTCACCTGGGGCGATGCCTCGTCTGGTGGGGATTCTACCTACAGTTCCGAACTCGATCAAAGCCTGAGATCGGGCGTAACTGCCGTTTATTCAAACGCAGGTGCCTTTGCCGCGCTAAAGTCTAACGGCTCGGTAGTAACTTGGGGTGTATCCTATGGTGGCGGGGACTCTTCCAGCGTCGCGAGTGGCCTCAGCTCCGGCGTCATCAAAGTTTATTCAACAACAGACGCCTTCGCCGCGCTGAAGTCGGACGGTTCGGTGGTCACTTGGGGAGCTACCTACAACCAATCCGGCGGGGAATATCACAGCGCCGCCGCTGGCAGCCTAAGCTCGGGAGTCACCGCAATTTCTTCGACTCAATACGCTTTTGCAGCACTGAAAAGCAACGGCTCGGTGGTCACTTGGGGTCATTACTATTATAGCAGAAGTTATACCAGCGGTGCGGCTGGCCTGAGCTCGGGTGTCATTAAAGTATATACGAATTATAACGCCTTCGCCGCCCTGAAAAGCGATGGCTCGGTGGTCACCTGGGGAGAGAACTTTACGGGGGGCAACCTCGGCCCCGCCAATATCGGTGTGGCCGTGCCTCCCACCCTGCCACTCACACTCTATGTGCGCGTCACCGCGACTACTCCCGTGGGTGCGGTCGGCGGCAATCTCACGATCTCCTCCACGGGCGCCACCACGCAAACCGTTGCCCTGAGCGGCACGGTGAATTCGACAGTCACCTACACCCACCAGGAACTCTGGCGCTTCGCCAACTTCGGCAGCTACGCCTCCCAAAGCTCCGGCGCGGACTCCGCCGATCCCGATGGCGACGGCCTGAACAACCTGCTCGAATACGCCCTCGGCATCGATCCCAACACCTCCGGGGTCATCCCAGCCGTCCTCGCTTCCAACGGTGCGAACCTCGAATACACTTACAGCCGCAGCACGGCGGCCAAGGATGCCGGCGCGACGTATCAGATCGAGTGGAGCGATACGCTGGAGGTCGGCAGTTGGAGCACGCAGAACGTGACCCAACAAATCACTTCGATCCAAGGCACACTAGAAACCGTCAAGGCTAGCGTGCCATTAGGCAGCAGCGGCAAACGCTTCTTGCGCCTGCAAGTGGTGAAGTAAACTGCTGCAGCTTTTCTCCGATCCCAAGGTTGCCCACAAGGGACGCCTTGGGGTTTTTGCTTTTAATCCAGGAATAATGGATCTAGATTATTTTATAATTTAGCATTCAAGCGCTAATGTAATTATGGAAAGTTGATTAGTAAGCGCGAAGCGCTGCGCATTTAGGGCCGCGTGGGGAAGCCCAACCTGGGAAGAAAAAAATCCGGCCAGGGGAAACCCGGACCGGACATGAAACTGACGCGATGCCTGACCAGACTTACTTTACGTCGGCGGCGGCTTTGACGAGCTCGACGAAACTACGGGCCTCGAGGCTCGCGCCACCGATCAGGCCGCCATCGATGTCCTTTTGGGCCAGCAGTTCGGGCGCGTTGGCCGGCTTCATCGAGCCGCCGTAGAGGATGCGCACCTTCTGGGCGGTGGCGTCGCCGAAGAGCTTCACAAGAAGGCTGCGGATAAACGCGTGCACTTCCTGCGCCTGCTCGGTGGTGGCGACCTTTCCGGTGCCGATGGCCCAGACGGGTTCGTAGGCGATGACCACGCTGGTCGCGAGGTCCTTGGACACACCCTCGAGGCCGGCCTCGAGCTGGGTCTGGACGACCTTCAGGGTGCGACCGGTCTCGCGCTCGGCCAGGGTCTCGCCCACGCAGAGGATGGGCTTCAACTGGGCCTTCAGCGCGGCGATGACCTTTAAGTTAATGAACGCATCGGTCTCGGCAAAGTAGCTGCGGCGCTCGCTGTGTCCGAGGATGACGTGGCTGACGAAAAGGGAGCGCAGCATCCCGGCGGAGATCTCACCGGTGTAGGCCCCGGAGGGTTCGGGGTGCAGGTTCTGCGCGCCGAGCTTGAGGGTCGAGCCCTCGAGCTTTTGGGCAGCGCTTTCGAGACCGGTGAAGGGCGGGCACACGACGACATCGACGTCGTTCTGCTTGCCGATCTCCGCGACGAGGTCGGCCACGAGGGCGGCGCCGTCGGCGGCGGTTTTGTTCATCTTCCAATTACCAGCGATGAGTTTTTTGCGAAGGGACATGATAGAAGAGTAGCGAGTAGTGAGTAGCGGGTAGTGAGTAGGCGGACGCGAGCTACGGAAATAGCGGGTAGCGAGTAGAAGCAGGTTTCGCGCGCGTGATGCTCGCTACTCACTACCCGCTACTCGCTACTTTGAGAGGTCTCAGCTTTCCAAAAACACGACGCCGGGAAGGGCCTTGCCTTCGAGGAACTCGAGGGAGGCGCCGCCGCCGGTGGAGCAGTGGGTGACTTTCTTGGCCACGCCGAATTTCTTGGCGGCGGTGGCGGTGTCGCCGCCGCCAACCACCGTCGTCGCGCCGGCGGCGGTGGCCTCGGCGATCGCCTCAGCCATGGCCTTGGTGGCGCCGGAGAAAATCTCGAACTCGAACACACCGGGAGGCCCGTTCCAGACGATGGTCTTGGAGGCGAGAATAGCCTGGCGGTAGAGCGCAATGCTCTTGGGGCCGGCGTCAAAGCCTTCCCAACCGTCGGGAATACCCGTGGCCAACTCGGCTGGCTGAGTGTTGGCATCGGGGCCAAACTTGTCGCCGCACACGAAATCGACCGGGAAAATCAACTCCACGCCCTTGGCCTTCGCCTTAGCCTCGAGCTCAGCGACGATCTCGGCACCGGCCTTGTCGTAAAGGGACGAGCCGATCTTCATGCCGCGGTTTACCTTATGGAAGGTGTAGGCCATGCCGCCGCCGATGATGACCTTATTGGCCTTATCGAGGAGGTTGTTGATGAGAGGAATCTTGTCCGCGATCTTGGCGCCGCCGAGGATGGCGAGCAAGGGGCGATCAGGGTGGTCAAGGACCTTGGCAAAGGCCTTTAACTCGGCCTCCATCAGGAAACCGGCGGCCTTCTCGGGCAGGGTCACGCCGACCATGGAAGAATGGGCGCGGTGGGCGGTGCCGAAGGCATCGTTTACAAAGACGTCCCCGAGCTTGGTCAAAGAGGCGCGGAAAGCGGCGACGGCGGCAGGATCGGCCTTTTTAGAGGTGCCATCCTCGAGCTTTACCTTACCCTCTTCCTCAATGTGGAAGCGCAGGTTTTCCAAAAGCACAACCGCGCCGGGCTTCAGCGTGCCGGGGGCGCAAGCAGCCTCCACGGCGGCGCCGACGCAATCATCGAGGAACTTGACCGGGCGACCGAGGAGTTTCTCGAGCTCCGCGGCAACGGGCTGGAGGGAAAACTTCGCGATGCGTTGACCGTCCGGGCGGCCGAGGTGCGACATCAGGACGACCGAGGCCCCCTGCTCGAGCGCGTATTGAATGGTCGGCAGTGCGGCGGTGATGCGCGCGGTGTTGGTGATGGCGCCCGTCACCTTGTCCTGCGGGACATTAAAATCGACGCGCATGAGCACGCGTTTGCCGGAAAGGGCGAGGTCGCGGATGGATTTGAATTTGGACATGGAAGGAAGGCGTGAAGGACTAAAAAAAAGAGCCCACGGAACACACGGAACACACGGAATTATGGTTTCCGTGTCTTTCCGTGTCTTCCGTGGGCAACACGGTTTTAAGGCGGAAGCTTAAAGGGCGGCGGCGATCTTCTTGGTGAGATCGACGACGCGGTTAGAGTAGCCCCACTCGTTGTCATACCAGGACACGAGCTTGAAGAACTTCGAGTTAAGCTCGATGGAGGAACCGGCGTCGTAAATCGAGGAGCGCTTGTCGTGGATGAAGTCGGTCGAGACGACCTCCTCATCGGTGTAGCCGAGAACGCCGGCGAGGTAGGTCTCGGAGGCCTTCTTCAGCGCGGCGTTGATTTCCTTGAGGGAGGTTTCCTTGGTGGTCTTGAAGGTGAGGTCGACGACCGAAACAGTCGGGGTCGGCACGCGGAAGGCCATGCCGGTGAGCTTGCCCTTGACCTCGGGGCACACCAGCGCGACGGCCTTGGCGGCGCCGGTGGCGGAGGGAATGATGTTCTGCGCGGCGGTGCGACCACCCTTCCAGTCCTTCTTGGAGGGGCCGTCCACGGTCTTTTGGGTGGCGGTGTAGGCGTGCACGGTGGTGAGCAGACCTTCCTCGAGGCCGAAGCCTTCCTTCAGGATCACGTGCACGAGCGGCGCGAGGCAGTTCGTGGTGCAGGAAGCGTTGGAGATGATGCTGTGCTTTGAGACGTCGAGCTTATCGTCGTTTACACCCATGACCACGGTGATGTCCTCGCCCTTAGCCGGGGCGGAGATAATGACCTTCTTGGCGCCGGCGGTGATGTGGCCCTTGGCCTTTTCGGCCTCGGTGAAGAGACCGGTGGACTCGATGACGAGATCGACCCCCAGCTTGGCCCAGGGGAGCTCGGCGGGAGACTTGGCGGAGACGACGAGGATGTCGTGGCCGTTGATCACAAGGACGTCGTCCTCGAGCTTATCCGGGGAGGACTTCTTGGAAGAGACGGTGCCCTGAAACTTACCCTGAGTGGAGTCGTATTTAACCAGATAGGCGAGATTGTCGGCAGGAACGATGTCACCCACGGCGACGACTTCGAGCGTGGTGCCGAGAAGGCCCTGTTCGACGAGGGCGCGGAAGACGAGGCGGCCAATGCGGCCGAAACCATTGATAGCGACTTTGATAGCCATGATGAGGGCTCCGTGTGGTAGTGTTGTTTACTGTGTTGAGGGACCGTGCCTTGCAGGCGCGGAAAGTAAGAAAAAAGAGCGGGTAGCCTTTTAATGCAAGGGTTTTGGCGATGTGGATCTGGTCTGGCCGCGGTCAATCCGCGACCCAGAGGCCGCAGCCGAGAGCGGTGATCAAAAGGTCTGCGGTGACGGGACGGGCGCCGGCGGGGCGGCCTGGGGCGAGAAAGCGATCCTGATCAGCGACTTGCCGCCAAGGCAGCTCGGCGAGGTCGCCAATCGGGAGGCGCACGTCGGCTTGGGTGGGGTTGAGCACGAAAAGCAGGCGTGTGCCGCCTTGGCTGAGGTCAGCGTTGTAGATCACGGCGGAGGCGATCGAGCCCTCGGCCCAGATAAAATGGAAAAAACCCTCCGTCGCCCGCGAGAAGTGCCGGAGCAAGCGCCCGGTCTCGGACTGGCGAAAAGCGATCCAATCCGCGAAGTAGGCGTGCGTGCCGGGGAAACGTTGGATCCGGTGGTAATCGAGGGCGTTGAGATCGCCACGCTGATAAGTGTTGTTCACCCCGTGCTTCGACTTGAGAAAATCCTGACCGGAGGACAGCATTGGGATACCGATAGAGCAGAAAAGCGTCGCCGCCATCAGGTGAGTGCGGGCGCGGTCATTCACGGTGGGCAGGTGGCCGTCGTGGTTCGCGTTCTCCGTGATCACGTCGATCCAGCAGCGGTCATCGTGAGACTCGGCGTAATTGACCGTCTGGGCGGGCCACTTGGCATAATACCAGGGCGAACCCTTCAGGAAATACTCGAAGTTCGCACGGGAACCCGCCCCGCGCACGTGGTCGCGCACAAAGTTACGGTATCCGTCGTTCCACGACGCCCAGCCGGTGTCGCGCAGCTCACCCGCCGCGTGGCCGCGAAAACTCCATGGCTCGGCGATAAGAATGACGTCGGGCTTGGCGCGCTTGAGGGCGGCCTCGACCTCCTTCAGCACGGGAACGCCGACCAGATCGGCCAAATCGAAACGGAAACCGTCCACCCCGTAGGCATCGAGCCAGTGCAGGCAGCTGTCGATAATCAGGCGCTTCGCCATGGCGGAGGATGTCCGCAGATCATTGCCGCAACCGCTCCAGTTCGAAAGGCGACCGGATGCGTCCTGCTCAAAATAGTAGAGCCGGTCGAGGAACATCAGGTGGGCGGGATCGCCGACGTGATTGTAAACGACGTCCACAATCACCGCGATGCCCCGGGCATGGAAAGCCCGCACCAGGTCCTGCAGCTCGCGCACGCCGGACGCCGCCTCGGGCCGGGTCGAGTAGGCGCTGGCCGGGGCGAAGAAATTCGCCGTCATATAGCCCCAATGGTAGTCGGCTGACGCTGCGTTATCGAACTCCTGCAAGGGCTGGAGCTCGACACAATTCACGCCGAGCCGCGCCAAGTAAAAATCCTCGCGCTCGACCCACTTGCGCAGGCCGACGAAACCCCGCCGCTCCGCTTCGCTAACCGGCCCCGGGGCGTGCGCAGCGAGGTCCCGCACGTGCGCCTCGCAGATCACCAGATCATGCCACGCAGGGGTGCTAAAGGCGTTCGGCTCATGGGCGACCGAGCCGATGCGGGCGTGGTCTAAAACGATACCCGGACCCTCGCGGCACACGGCGGCCAGCGCGTAAGGATCGAGAATACGGCGATCGGGATCGAAACTACCAAAGACATCGCGCGGCCCGTCCACGTGATACCAGTAAAACCACCCGTGCAGATCGCCTTCCAAAGTCACCTCCCAGACGCCCGCGGCGCCATCCGCATCCTCCCGCCGCGCAAGGGCGTAGCGGTGGGGATGATCCTGCTCATCCAGGGCGGCGCAGAGGACTAGCTCCACGGTTCGGGCGCGCGGGGCGAAAAGCCGGAAAACCGTGCCCGCCGGCGTTAGCCGAGCGCCGAGCGGCAAATCGGTGCCGAGCTCGTAAAAAAAACGAGCCGGCTGCAGGGGCACCTGGTCCCCGGCATGGCCCTCGGCCCAGCGCACGGTGAGACTGGTGGAAAGATCGGCCGGCGCGGTCAGCTCAAAGGCGAAGCGGTGGCAGCCGGTGCGATCCGGATCCACGCCCCGGTTGAGGTTGCCGCCGTCGTCGAGCTCAACCCCGGGCGCATCCCACGGGACCGACAGCCAGCGATGGGTGCCGGTAACGAACTTAAAACGCCGGCCTCGTGCCAATAAAGGCCCGGATGGACCGGACCAAGCGTAGACGCTGCGGCCCGCGAGGGTCCGCGAGTGCATCGCCCACTCCATCATATCCGCGCCGCGCCAGTCGTTAAACTCTCCCGCCACATGCAACCCCGTGGCGGCGAAGTCAAAATCGGGGTAATCCGCCGGATCGAGCACGAACTCGACCACGCCATCATCGGGAAAATGATACCCGCTGAGCAGGGCGAAGCCAGCGGTGGCGAGCCGCTCCAACCGGCGCATGCGCAACCGACCGCCAGAGATGACGAACATCGGCACACTGCGTCCGCGCCAGTCGTGACGCAACTCGATCACCCCTCGGGTCGGGGACTCGAGCGTGGCGGAGACAAGGGCGTTGGCGCGGGCGGTCATGACGTGACTGAATCATTTCCCGCGCCAGTCTGCGCACAAGAGTGAAGCCGGGCTATCTGCTGCCGGCTACTCGTCCATCTGAATGTCCTTGTTGCGATGCCGCGGGCAACCGGCGCGCAACCAGGCGGTGATAAAACGATCGAGATCGCCATCCATCACCCCCTGAGTGTCGGAGGTCGCTATACCAGTGCGCAAGTCCTTCACCATCTGGTAAGGCTGAAGAACGTAGCTGCGGATCTGTGCCCCCCACCCGATCTCACCTTTTTCCCCGTAGAAACGATCCATCTCGGCGCGCTGCTCGTCCTGTTTCTTTTCATAGAGCCGGGCCTTTAAGATGCTCCACGCGGAGGCCTTGTTTTTTAATTGAGAACGCTCGTTTTGGCAGACCACGACGATACCGCTGGGAAGGTGCGTGATGCGCACGGCAGAGTCCGTCGTGTTTACGCCTTGGCCGCCTTTGCCGGAGGAACGATAAACGTCGATTCGCACCTCAGTCTCGGGAATGTCCATCTTGATCTCGTCGGTGACCTCCGCGACCACGTCGACCGCGCAGAACGACGTGTGCCGGCGCGCGTTGGAATCGAAGGGCGAGATACGCACCAAGCGGTGCACGCCACGCTCGGCCTTGCAGTAACCGTAGGCATTCTCGCCCTTGATGAGTAGAGTGGCCTTGCTGATGCCGGCGGTGTCACCCGGCTGCACGTCCATCAGCTCTGTCTCGTAGCCCCGCCGCTCGGCCCAGCGGCTATACATGCGGAACATCATATCGGCCCAGTCGTTGGACTCGGTGCCGCCGGCACCGGCCTGAATGGAGAAAATGGCGTTGTTGCGGTCGAACTGGCCGGTGAGGAAGGCGCCGATCTCGAGCCCGTCGAGCTCGGTCGTCATCGCGCCGGCCTGGGTGGTCAACTCGGCCCCGAACTCGGCCTGCTCGTCGGGCGAACCAACGTCGATCAGCTCCTTTAAAGCGTCCAAATCATCGATGCGTTTTCGGAAGGCGGCCACAGGCAGGACGGCGCGCTTCAGGCCGTTGACCTTGCCGATGTGGCGCTGGGCGCGTTCGTTATTGTCCCAGAATGTGGCCGCGCCCATCTGCGCCTCCAGCGCCTCGATCTCGCGTAGTTTCTGTTCGCCATCCAAAAACTTCCACAAGTGCGCGGCGCGTTTCTTGATATTGTCGATCTGGTCGAAGGTCTCGGGCGCGATCATGGAAAGAATAAATCCAGAGATGTGTCTGGCCACGGGCCGGCTTCGCAAACAAAAAGCCCCTCACCGCGCCCGGACGGCAGCAGGCTTAAGCTCGGATGTAGCGCTCGAGCATGGCGGCGAGCAGCGGGTTTTGGACCGGTTTGGTCAGATAATCATCCATACCCGCGGCGAGGCATTGCTCGCGGTCGCCAAAGACGGCGTTGGCGGTCATGGCAATGATCGGCACGCGCGGATCGAGCACCCCGCCCGCACCGGCCCGAATCTTAGCAGTGGCCTCATAGCCATCCATCTCCGGCATCTGGCAATCCATCAGCACCAGATCGTAACGCTCGCGGGCGAGGGCGGACAAGGCCTCGACGCCGTTAACCGCCAAATCGACCCGCGCATAGCCCAGCCGAGCCAGAAGAGCCTTGGCGACGCGCTGGTTCACTTGGTTGTCCTCCACCAGAAGTAGGCGGGCCGTCTTTTCGGCCACGCGCGCACCAAACTCTGACGACGGCTCCTGCAGGGTCGCCTTGGCCAAAGAATACGTGGTGCCGGCGGCGAGTAGAGCGGGGCGGCGGGGCGTTTTAGCCGCGATCTCGCTACGAGAACTCATGAGCGCGACCCGCAGGTGCTCCGCATGAACCGGTCGCGCCACCACCGCAAAATCATCATCAAACCCGGCCCGCGAAAAACTCTCTAGCAAGACCACGCTGAAACCGCCACCGGGGCGACGCACCGCCTCACGCAGGATGGCCTGCGCCGCCCGATCCGCGAGCCTGGCGTCGACAATCAAAATACCGCCCGCAGCGGCTTCCGCGGGCCAGTCAGGGAGCACGCCTTCCGGTTCACACCAGCAGGAGGGAACCGCGCCCCACGCAGCCAGCAGGTGCGCGAGCGAATCGCGCATGACACGATTACCTTCGATCAATCGCACCCGGCAACCCTTGAGCACCGGTTCCTGCGCCATGGGCGCGAGCGGGCGCAGGCGGGCCGTGAACTCGAAAACGGTGCCAGCGCGCCCATGCCCAGTCACCAAGTGAATATCGCCGCCCATGAGCAGCACAAGCTGGCGGGAAATGGCCAGTCCGAGACCGGTGCCCCCGTATTTTCGAGTGGTGGAGCTATCGAGCTGATTAAAGGGCATGAACAGCGCATTCAAACGCCCCGTCGGTATGCCAATGCCGGAGTCACTCACCTCGAAGCGCAGTAACTCATCGTTATCGCCTTCGCGAGGAGCGCACACCCGCAGCACGACCTCGCCACGATCGGTAAACTTCACCGCATTTCCCAGGAGATTGACCAGAACCTGCTTGAGCCGGCCGGCGTCACCCAGCACGCGGGCCGGCACCAGAGGCTCCACCACCAGCACGAGCTCGATTCCCTTCTCCTCCGCGCGCAGCGCCAGCAGATCGAAGCTCTCCTCGAGCACTCGGCGCAGATCAAAATCGGTTGCCAACAACTCCACCCGACCGGCCTCTATCTTGGAGAAGTCCAAAATATCATCGATAAGCTGAAGAAGAGAAGCGCCGCTCGCTCGCACGACCTCGGCATAGCTTCGCTGCTTATCCGTGAGCGGCGATTCCAGCAGAAGATACGTCATGCCGATCACGCCGTTTATAGGCGTGCGGATCTCGTGGCTCATAGTCGCGAGAAATACACTCTTGGCGCGACTCGCCGCCTCAGCCTGCTCGACGAGTTCACTCTGGCGGCAGATGGCCGCCTCGAGACTGAGATTGCTCGCCTCCAGTTCGTGTTTCGAACGCAGCAACTCCTCCTCCACCCATTTGCGCGAACTCACTTCCCGCGAAATTCCGACATACCGGCGGGGACCGCCAACCGTATCGACCGCCTTGGCCACCGAGAGTTCGAACCATCGGGTAACAGAGCCTATAATAAGCTGATACTGGCGTAATTCAGACCGGCCATGTTCCTCCGCTTCCGCAATGGCCGATTCCACCAAATCAGCGATCGCCGAAGGCAATTTTTCACGGACGGTGAAGCCAATCAACTCAGCGGCAGGGCGAATCAGGTCCTCCTGATTGTGTGCATGGACCGAAAGATAGCGCCCATGCTCATCAATCTCAAATAGCAGGTCAGGGACCGCTTTCAAAATAGACTCCATGCGGTCGCGGGTGCTGCGCACTTCGTTGGCGCGATCATGCGACTCCGTCACATCCATGATATGCCCATGCCAGATGACCGAGCCATCCAGTTCCCGCTCGGGATTAGAATGCCCGAGCAACCAGCGGACCGTGCCGTCGGCATGGCGCACCCGATACTCCAAACGCAGCGCCGTGAGCGTGCGCCCCGAAGCCGCCACCGCCGCCTGCACCCGGTCGAGATCTTCAGGATGCAGGATTCCCGCAATAACGGAGGCATCCTTCCGCACCTCTTCCGGAGCAACCCGGTAAATCGCGCGAATGCCTTCGCTCGCATAGGGGAAACTTACTCGCCCGTCCGGCCGCATCCGATACTGAAAAATCATCCCGGGAACAAGATTGGCAATCTGGCTGGATCCGCCCCGCAATTGTGCAGACAGAAAAAGTCCCCTGGCAGCAGAACGCAGCGCAAGTCTTTGCCACCACCGATTGAGGGCCGAAAACATGAGCCTATCCAGCGAAGCCGCCCGCGCTTATCAAGGTTCTGCTGGAGACTACACGATAAAACAACCGAACCGCCCCCCCTCCGCACTGGGCTAGGCGAGCGATCTATCGACACCGTTACCGGGTTGTCACGCGCCGCAGAGGGCGCACCATACACCCTAACCACTCTCTTTTTCATGCGCATCGGCCTAGCCCAGCTAAACCCCACTGTCGGTGACCTCCCGGGCAACCTGCGTAAACTGATCGCTGCCTACCACGAACTCGTGGCGGACGGCGCCGAGTTCATCTTGACCCCAGAACTCGCTGTTTGCGGCTACCCTCCGCGCGACCTGCTGCTGCGCCCGCGCTTTCTCCACGACGTGGAAAACGCCACGACTGAACTTGCCGCCGCCACCGGCCCCATCCCCCTGCTCGTCGGCACCGTGCTAACCAACCCTTGGTCCACCGGGCGCCGCGTCTTCAACGCCGCCGCCTTCTGCCACCACGGGCGCGTGCAACAATTTGCCAAAAAATGTCTGCTGCCAACCTACGACGTGTTTGACGAGGACCGCTACTTCGAGCCTGGCCACGCCCCAACCGTCCTCCTTCACGCCGGGTTGCGTATCGGTGTAACCATCTGTGAGGACATCTGGGCCAACGCCGCCCCCGGCAACCATCGCTTGCACAGCTCCGACCCCGTCGCCCGGCTACGCGACGAAGGCATCGATCTACTCGTGAACCTCTCCGCCAGCCCTTGGTATGCCGGCAAATCCGCCCTGCGCGAAAATCTCGTGCGCGAAACCGCCCTCGCCGTCGCCGCGCCCGTCGTCTACTGCAACGCCATTGGCGGAAACGACGAACTGGTCTTCGATGGACGTTCCCTCGTAGCCAGCGCATCGGGGGAGGTTACCGCCCGCCTTGCCGCTTTTGCCGAGGACCTCCGCGTGATTGATCTACCTTCCCCGCTCACCGCGTCCAGCTACCCGCCCTCCACTTCTGGCACCCCGCTCGCCGACCTCCACGCTGCCCTCGTCCTCGGCCTGCGCGACTACGCCCAGAAGAGCGGCTTCACCCGCGCTCTTATCGCCCTCTCCGGCGGCATTGATTCGGCGCTGGTCGCCGAACTGGCGGTCGCGGCGCTAGGCGCAGAAAATGTGATGGGCGTCTCCCTGCCCTCCGCCATTTCCAGTGAACACTCAAAAGACGACGCCCTCGCCCTCGCCGCCAACCTAGGCATTCGTTTCGAGACCATCTCCATCGCGAATGCCGTCGCCGCCACCGAGGCCTCGCTCGGCCCGCTTTTTGTCGGTCGGGCCCCTGACGTGACTGAGGAAAACCTCCAAGCCCGCGTCCGCGGTGTGCTCATGATGGCCCTCTCAAACAAATTCGGCGCCCTCCTCCTCACCACAGGCAATAAGAGTGAGGTCGCCGTCGGCTACTGCACGCTCTATGGCGATATGTGCGGCGGCCTAGCCGTGATTAGCGACGTCTTTAAAACCGACGTCTACGCCCTTTGCCGCTGGATTAACCGCGAGCAAGAGATCATCCCGCGCAACACGATCGAAAAGCCTCCCAGCGCCGAGCTCCGCCCCGGACAGGTCGATCAAGATAGCCTGCCGCCCTACGATGTGCTCGATGCCCTCCTCGCCGGCTACATCGAGGAGGGCCTCGGCCGCGCCGATCTGATCGCGCGGGGCTTTCCAGAAACCGTGGTTCGCGACATCTGCCGCAAGGTCGACCTCAACGAATACAAACGAAAACAAGCCGCGCCCGGTCTGAAAACCACCCCGCTCGCCTTCGGCGTTGGCCGCCGTATTCCCATCGTGCAAAAATACGTCGGATAAACCGCCCCGCGGGAGTTCGCTAAAGACCGCTAACTAAACCCGCAAAAGGGTCGTTCACCGCCAGTTTTCTTTAATTCTACTTCGTCAGTTCAACCGTGGGAACGAAGCGAACAAACCAAAGCAGCCCAAAAGCAGGCTCCGTTTTTATGACTTCTGCGCCTTTTGTGGCAAAGTTATCATTTCAACCCGGCAGAGTTAGCGTCTCTTAACAAAACTCAGCGGTTCCAAACATGTCTTCCACCCTAGTCTCCTCCGATCTCTTCGCCCGCGCCCAACGGCTCATACCCGGCGGCGTAAACTCCCCCGTCCGCGCCTTCCGCTCGGTCGGCGGCGCACCCTTCTTCACCCGCTCTGCTCGAGGCGCCACCCTCACCACCGCGGACGGTCGGGAACTGATCGATTTCGTCTGCACTTGGGGCCCCGCCATACACGGCCATAACCACCCCGTCATCAAGGCCGCCATCGCCGCCGCCCTCGAGGAAGGCACGTCATTTGGCACGCCTAATCCCCGCGAGGTCGAAATGGCTGAGCTAATCGTGTCCTTCTTCCCGTCTATCGAGAAAGTCCGGATGTGCTCCAGCGGCACCGAGGCCACCATGTCCGCCATCCGTCTGGCTCGCGGGTTCACCGGGCGGGATAAGATCATCAAATTCGCCGGCTGCTACCACGGTCACTCTGACTCCCTGCTCGTCGCCGCGGGCTCCGGCGCCCTCACCCACGGGCACCCCGACAGCGCGGGTGTGCCCGCGGCCTTCGCCCGCGAGACCATTGTCCTGCCCTACAACGACCCCGCCGCCCTTGACGCCGCCTTCGCTGCCAACCCCGGCCAAATCGCCGCCGTGATTCTCGAGCCCTACATCGGCAACGTCGGCTTCATCCCCGCCGCCCCAGGCTACCTAGCGCACATCCGCGCCGCCACCGCCCGAGCGGGCGCCGTGCTGATTTTTGATGAGGTGATGACCGGCTTCCGCCTCGCCCGTGGCGGCGTGCAGGAACTTGAAGGCATCGTGCCTGACCTCACCTGTCTGGGTAAAATCATTGGCGGAGGTTTGCCTGTCGGCGCCTTCGGCGGACGCGCCGAGATCATGGATAAACTCGCCCCGCTAGGCCCCGTCTACCAAGCCGGCACGCTTTCAGGCAACCCGCTCGCCCTCGCCGCCGGCATCGCCCAACTCCGCTTGCTCGAGGAGTTGAACCCCTATGCACGCCTCGACGCCCTCGGTTGCCAACTCTGCAGCGCCGCTGCCAGCGCAGCCCGGGCCAAGGGCCTGCCTCTGCAAACCCCGCAGCGCGGCTCGATGTTCAGCCTTTTCTTCAACCCCCGCCCCGTTGTGGACATGGCCACCGCGCTGGCCTCGGACGCGAAACTCTTCGCTCGGTTTTTCCACGCTTGCCTGGACGGTGGCATCTACCTGCCCCCCAGCGCCTACGAAGCCTGGTTTCTCAGCACCGCTCACGAAGGTCCCGCCATCGAACGCGCCTGCGAAGTCGTCACCAACGCCATCAAGACGCTGTGACGCTCTCGGAGGGCGTAAGGAAAACGTTTAGGATATGACGAGGCCCGCGTTGGTCCGGAAGGGATCCGCGAAGCGCGGATCGCTCGTGACGGTGGTGTCGGCCAGCGTGTTCAAAAAGGCGACCAACGCATTTTCTGTGCATTGGCCAGCTTCAGACGCCGAGGTTAACCGCTTGGGCGTAGCCTCGATCAACGTCCAGCGCGCGCCAGATCGGCGGCATGCTGATACTGAGCGCGGAAATGCTCGCCGAGCTCACGCGCGAGGCGCAGTTCGGCCGTTTTATCTTTGGCCCGCAGGGCCTGTTTAATCGCGCCCGACGCCGTCGCGTAGTCCACTGCGGAGACGTCGCGCAAGGCCGCACTCGCCTCCGGCGGGCTGCCAAGGGCCGCCACCTCACGCCATGCGGCGACGAGCTCGGGATGGGCATCTAGGCACATCACGCGCATGATGAAACGTAGCTCTGCGAAAAGCCCTGCCGTCCACTCCGGTCGGTAAACCAGCGGTTCGGCGATGTCGTAGGGTGCCTCCAGTGGATCGCTACGAAGTGCAGCGTCCCCAGGCTCTCCGTAAACGTCGCACCGCACCGGCAGGCGCCGGAGGGCGTAGCGCGACGGGCCGCCCTCCGTGCCCGGCTTGCGATTCCAAAGCCGCTGCCCCTCGCGCGACATCACAAACTCAATAAAATCCCGCGCCGGACCGGGATGGGGCGCGCCCTTCAGCAGGCCGATAGGATCAACGGAAAACACCGTGCCGCCGGGCGGCGAGACATAGGCCACGCGTTTGCTACCAGACCGGCGCGCGAGCGTTTCGACCTGCTGACGGCCATAAAAATCGATGCACATACCCGCCGCGCAATTCCCGGCAGCGACGTCGACCGGAACCTTTTGCGCACTATCGGTGAAGTAGCGGGCGTTAGCCGAAATCGCCTGAAGCAGGCGCAGCCCCTCGGACCAGCCCTCCGCCAGGGCGGCCGCCTCCGCTGAGCGCCGGGCCTCTTCGGTAACGAAACGCGCCGCCTCCAGCCGGGCGCGGAAGACCTCGTGAATTTTTTCCTGCAGCACATTTTCGAAGGCCTTATTCATCGAGCCACTCTTGGTCGGGTCGGCCAGGGCGATCTGGCCAAGGTAGCGCGGATCACGCAGATCGGCCCAACGCACCGGCGCAGGCAAACCGAGCCGCGCCAGCGCGTCGTGGTTGTAAACGATGCCAAAAGAACTGAGCACCGTGCCAGTCCAGCGCCCCTGCGGATCCCGGAAGTCGTCGCCCGCGTGTTTTACCGGCACTACCGCCTCGTCCATCCAGTCCGGCTTGGCCTCGTCGTCGCGATAAAGCGGAACCAAGCGGCCAGCGCGCGCTTGGGAGATAAAATCGTAGGCGCCGCCGCCGAAAAACACATCGATGCCGCAACTGGCGTTCGAGTCGAGAAAGGCGGAGCGCGCCGCCCTGGCCTCTTCCGGGGCATCTTTGGCGAGCCGGCCATCGGCGAAAGCGGCCAACACGGTCGCACTCCACGGACGACCTAGTTGTCGTGTCCAATGATTCTGAAAGGAGGCGACATATTCACCTTCAAGATAACGCGTGATCTCGCTGGTGCCGCCGATCAGACGCCAGTCCAGCGCGACTGAGCGACCGGTGCGCCGGTGGTAAGACTCCCGGAAGGCGGCCTCGAACTCGTAGCGGATGGCTTCATTATGCGGCGATATGATGATAACGGTATCGTCGGCCCGACCGGCGAACTCCGCCTTTGGACGCAAGGCGAAGGGCAGGGCCAGGACAAGGGCCAGCAGAAGAAGGAGACCGATATTTTTGCTCATCGCGGGCAGGGCGCAACGCAGGGTAAAATCAACGCTCCAGCACCACCACGTCCCGCGCCGCGACCACCGCGTGCAGGTCGCCGACGGAAGCGGAAGCGATTTCCCGTGGATTCAACTCATAGACTTTCAGAGTGCGGGCCGAGCCGCCGACGGTCGTCAGAAAACCATATTGAGCGACCTCGCCCAGATAGATGGCCTCGCCAATACGCCCACGCACGCTGTTTACCGCCTCGCCATGCTCTCGCAGGGTCCAGCACTCGGGTCGGATCGACACCGTCACCGCCGCGCCAACCGCGAGGCTGGAGGAAGCATCGCCCAGCTCACCGACGAACCGGCCGATTGGCGTATCTACCTCTGCCTCACGGCCACGACGGGCAACGAGCACGCCCTCGATGAAATCGGTCTCGCCAATAAAGTGGGCAACCGTCTTGCAAACCGGCCGGCCGTAAACCTCGCGCGGCGAGCCCACTTGGAGGATATGGCCGCCGTCAAGGATAGCCATACGGTCGGCGATGGAGAGCGCCTCTTTCTGGTCATGGGTCACGTAAACGGTAGTGAGTTTGAACTCCTTGCAGACACGCCGGATTTCGGTGCGCATTTCGAGACGCAATTTAGCGTCTAGGTTACTCAAGGGTTCATCGAGCAGGAGGCAGCGGGGGCGGATGACCAAGGCCCGCGCCAGCGCGACGCGTTGCTGCTGGCCACCGGAGAGCTGGTTGGGCTTGCGCTCGGCATAGGTCTCCATGCGCACTGAGGCCAGCGCCTCCCGAACGCGTTGCGCGATTTCTGCTTTGGCCACCTTGCGCTCGACCAGACCGAAGGCGACGTTCTCTGCTACGGTAAGGTGAGGCCAAAGGGCGTAACTCTGAAACATCATGCCGGTATTGCGCTTGTGCGGCTCCAGCCGAGTCACGTCCTCGTCGCCAAAGCGGATCGAGCCGGCCTCGGGTATATAAAACCCGGCAATGCTGCGCAGTAGGGTGGTTTTTCCGCAACCGCTCGGGCCGAGGAGGAAAAACAGCTCGCCCGCCTCGATGATAAGATCGAGACCATGCAACGCGGTGGTGGAGCCGAAACGTTTGGTCAGCTGCGAAATCTGGATCGAGATCATGCGGAGGGGCGGCTAATGCCCCCAGCAAGCGCCTCGCCCCTGCTGAGTCAAAGCGTTTGCCAGAGGAAAGTCGGAGACCGGGCCGACGTCACGCCACCGTCACCACCCAAGGCCTTGCCCCGGACCTTCGCGGCCCTCAACTTGCTTAAACACCAGCACCATGCCGCCCACCATCGCGAAATCCGCACCGTCTAATCACGCCGCCCTCGAGTCGGTCCTCGTCTCCGAGGCCGAAATCAAAAAGCGCCTCAAAAAACTTGGCGCCGAGATTATGGAACTCTACGGCGAGCAGGAAATCACGGTCATCGCGGTCATTAACGGCGCCATTCTCTTTACCGCCGACCTGCTCCGCAACATCGACAACCCCATCCGGCTGGATTGCATCCGTATCTCCAGCTACCGGAACGAGACAAGGTCCACCGACAAGCCACAGGTGCTGGGCAATCTATCCCTGGACCTCTCGAATCGCCACGTGCTGCTGATCGACGATATCCTCGACACTGGGAAAACCCTTTCGCTCATCGTCTCGATGATCAAGAAACTGCATCCCGCCAGCGTGCGAACCTGTGTGCTGCTGGATAAACGTGGCCGCCGGGAGGTCGAGTTTGAGGCCGACTTCGTGGGCTTCCAGATTCCGGACAAATTTGTCGTCGGCTACGGCCTCGATTTCGCCGAGCGCTACCGCAACTTGCCCTGCATCGGAGTGCTCAAGCCCCACCTGCAAAACCCTCCCGAGTGGGCCTGAGGGGCACGCAGGAACCGGACGGAGGGAAAACCTAGGCGGGAGCGTTCATGCCTCCGATTCGGTCCACTTAAAGAGGGTGGTCGAAAGCGGGGGCAGGACCAGGCGAAGGCTCTGTTCAAACCCATCACAGGGGATGTCTTCGGTGTGCACACCGCCGCCGTTGCCCGCACCGGAGCCACCGTAGTAATGGCTGTCGGTGTTAATCAACTCGCGCCACCAGCCCTTGCGCGGCACACCTACGCGGTAGTTTTCACGTTTGATCGGGGTGTAGTGACCAACCGTGGCGATAAAGGTTTTCTGCGCGTAGTCGTGACGGAGGTAGCTGATTGCAGTGATGTCGCCGTCGTTGCAGTTGATCCAGCGAAAGGTGCGTGAATCGAGATCGTTGCAACCTAGCGCAGGCTCCTCGCGATAGATACGGTTGAGATCGCGCACCAACAGGCGGATGCCCTCATGGTCGATGTATTTTAAGAGGTGCCAGTCGAGTTGCCCGGCGTAGGCCCACTCGCGAGACTGGCCAAATTCGCCGCCCATAAAGAGAAGTTTTTTACCAGGCCAGGCCCACATATGGCCGTAGAGAGAACGCAGGTGGGCGGCGCGATCGCGAATCTCCAGCGCAGGCATCTTCATCAGCATGGACCCCTTGCCATGCACCACCTCATCGTGACTGAAGACCGAGACGAAGTTTTCCGACCATTGGTAAAGCGCGCCGAAAGTGAAATCGTTGAGGTGCCATTTCCGGTGAACCGACTCCTTTTGGAAAAACTTCAGGGTGTCGTGCATCCAACCCATATTCCACTTAAAATCGAAACCGATACCGCCATCGGCAACGGGCTTGGAAATACCGGCGAAAGCGGTCGATTCCTCGGCGATCATGAGGACTCCGGGGTAGTAATGCTTCACCAGCCGGTTCGTCTCACGCAGAAAGGCGATGGCCTCGAGATTTTCCCGACCGCCGTATTTATTGGGGATCCACTCGCCCTCTTTGCGGGAGTAGTCGAGGTAAAGCATCGAAGCGACGGCATCGACCCGCAGGCCGTCGAGGTGGTAGCGATCGAGCCAAGCAAGGGCATTCGCCACGAGGAAACCACGGACCTCGTGGCGGCCGTAGTTAAAAATCAGTGTGCCCCAATCCATGTGCGCGCCCTGCCGCGGATCAGCGTGCTCGTAAAGGTGGGTGCCATCGAACTCCGCCAGAGCGAAGCTATCACGCGGAAAATGCGCCGGCACCCAGTCGAGAATCACCCCGATCCCACGCTGGTGCAGATGGTCCACGAACCATGCGAAATCCTCCGGTCGGCCGAAGCGGTGGGTCGGCGCGAAAAAACCCGTGACCTGATAGCCCCACGACCCATCAAAGGGATGTTCCGCCACCGGCATGATCTCGATATGGGTGAAGCCGAGCTCCGAGCAGTAGTCGGCCAGAGCGGGCGCGAGTTCGCGATAGGTCAGGGGCCGGTGTCCGTCATCGAGCCGACGTTTCCACGAGCCGAGGTGGACCTCGTAGACCGAGATCGGGCGGTCCTTGTGTTCTGCCTCGGAAGCGCGTCGTTCGAGCCAGGCGGCGTCGCTCCAAACGTGTTTACGCGGATCGCAGACGATAGAAGCGTTCCCGGGCGGTGCCTCGAAGGCGGTGCCGTAAGGGTCGGTTTTGATTAAAATATTCCCCGCGGGAGTGCGCAGCTCGAATTTGTAGAGTTCGCCCTCGCCTAGCCCAGGTATGAATAACTCCCAAACACCCGAGGCACCGAGCGGACGCATGGGATGGTAACGGCCATCCCATGCATTAAAATTACCGACCACCGAGACACGCGCAGCACCGGGGGCCCAGACGGCGAAAGCTACGCCCGATACGCCGCGGATCAGCCGCGTATGCGCGCCGAGTTTCTCGTAGATGCGGTGTTCGTTACCCTCGTTGAAAAGATAAAGGTCTTGGTCGCCGAGAGTCGGCAAAAAGCGGTAGGGGTCGTGAAACTGACGCAGTTCGCCGTTGGTCCGGGTGGCGCGCAGTAGATAAGGGAAATGGTTCTTGCGCCGAGGCAGGAAGACCTCGAACAGGCCGGAGTCATCAACTCGCTCCATCGGGTGCAGGGTATCCCCGCCGGCGGCCTCGCCCGGCTCGACCAAGACACAGGCCACCGTGTCGCGGAGAAAAGCCCGCACCACCAGTCCTGTGGCTCGTCCAGATTTCGCGGTATGCATACCAAGTAGCCCGTGCGGCTGGGCGCAGGTCGCGGAGGTGAAAAGGGCGAGTTCGGCGGCGGTAAGAAGCATAGCGAGCGGAGCGGGACGTGGAAGTTTGCGACGGAGAAGCTTATCGAGCCTAGCCGCCGCCGGGCCGGGCGCGAGACCGGAAGCGGGCGGCGGGGAAGTTCTCACCCGCCACCAGATCGGTCTGGGCTCAACCGGTATTCTTCAAGCCGCCGGAGATGCCGTTGATGGTTAGCTCAACCACGCGTCGGGTGGCGTGCTCAGCTTCGGCGTCGAGTCCTCCCGCGCGCAGGCGGCGCAGCATCTCCACTTGGAGGTAGTTGAGAGGGTCGATGTAGGGGTTGCGCAACTCGACCGACTTCAAAAGCACCGGCTCGCGCGCCAGCAGTCGGCGCTGTCCGGTGATGGCGAGAATGGCCGCTTCAGCCCGAGCGAATTCCGCCTCCAAAATGCCGAGCATCCGGGCGCGGAGCTTCGGATCTTCTACCAGCGAGGCGTAGAGGCGGGCGATACCCATATCGGCCTTGCGCATGGTCAGCTGGGCATTGTCGATAAGCGTCTGAAAAAACGGCCACTCGGCGTGCATCTCGCGCAAGAGATCCCGGCCCGAGCGTCCACGTTTCAAGAGCGGCTCGAGCGCCGAGCCCAAGCCATACCAACCGGGAAAGTTAAACCGGCTCTGCATCCAGGAAAAAACCCACGGAATAGCGCGCAGGTCGGCGACGCTCTGGGTGGCGCGACGGAAGGTGGGGCGGGAACCCAGCTTGAGGTTGCTTATCTCGTCGATCGGGGTGGCTTGCTTCCAGAAGACGATGAAATCGGGTTCGTCGTGCACCAGTTTTTTGTAGGCGGCGAAACCGTCTGCGCTCATGCGCTCCATCGCCTCCTGCCACTCCGCCTTTACCGCCGCAGGCTGCTCGGCTGCCTGAATGCCGAGCATAACGCCATAAGTCATCTGCTCTAGGATACGATGGGCTAGTTCAGGATCGTGGTAGCGGGTCGAGAGGACCTCGCCCTGCTCGGTTACGCGGATGCCGCCGTCGCGCAGCGCGACCGGTTGGGCCAGGATAGCCTTCGCCGCCGGGCCGCCGCCGCGCGCGATTGAGCCACCGCGCCCATGGAAAAGTGTCACCCGCACGCCGTGTTCTTGGCAGACATGGGCGATAGCCGCCTGAGCCTTGTAGAGCGCCCAGTTGGCGGTGAGGTAGCCGCAGTCCTTGTTGGAATCGGAGTAGCCCAGCATCACATGCTGGTGTCCGGCTTGATTGGCGAGGATGGGCGCGTAAGCTGGGTGGGTAAACAACTCCGTCAGCACCCGCGGGGCGTTATCCAGATCCTCAAGCGTCTCAAACAGGGGCGAAATCGGCAGCTCGACACCCGCGAAACTCATTAGCAGCGCGACCTCCAGCAGATCGGAAACATCCGTCGTCATGCTAATGATATAAACTCCGAGGCAATCCGGCCCCAGCAAGCCGCGCGCCCGGCCAGCCAGCACCAGTGGTTCCACCACGTGGCGGGTGGCGGCGGAACAGGAGGCGAGCTCTTCAACCGGGAGCGCCTTGGCCCGAGCCAGACGGGCAGCCAGGACTTCACGGCGTTGCACCTCTGGCAATCGCGGGTAATCGGAACGGCCGAGCAACTCAGCCACCGCCGCTTCATGGTGCCCAGAGTGCTGGCGAAGGTCGAGCCGAGCGGTGTGCAAACCAAAGACATCCAAACGAGCCAGACTTTCGCCTAATTCACCGCCGGCCAGGATGGCCCCACGACCGGAGGCAAGGCTCTGGCCAAGCACGCCGAGGATCTCTCGGACGTCATCAGTGCGGAGCATAGGCTCCTCAAGGGCGGACTCCGGCAAGGACACGACTCCGGGAACACGACGCATGGCAGTTTCCAGACGCTCATGCAGTCCAGCAAGGACCAAGCGGTAAGGCTCATGCGGATAACGTTTGGTCAGCAGCTCAACCCGCTTGGATAAATGCCGGTTTTCGCGCAGCAGTTTCCGCATCTCTGCCGTGATGGTTTCGCGCCGGTCCGAGACGGTGAGGCTCTGGCCTAATTCACGCACGTCACGAGCCAGCTTCCGCATGGCGAGGAGCCGATGAAGCTCCAGCACCTCTTGAGTCACGGCGGCCGTAACGTTGGGATTGCCATCCCGATCGCCACCGATCCAGGAACCGAAGGTCAGCCAGCGGGCCGGGGCGCGAACGCCCGGATAATGCCTGGCAAGCGCGGTGCGCAGATCATCCTGCAAACGAGGCAGGGCCTCGTAAAGGGTGGTGTCGAAATACCACAAACCCGTCCTCGCCTCGTCGGTGACGAGGGGTCGCTCGACCCGGCTGCGATCGGTTAACCAGAGGGACGCAATTTCGCGCTCCACGGCAGCCGGATCACCCAGCTGACCGGGAACCTGCCCAACGTCGCGCTGAAGCAAGTGAGCGAGACGGCGCAGCTTGGTGAGCAGCGTGCGGCGTTTTGATTCCGTCGGGTGGGCCGTAAAGACGAGCTCGATGCTCATGCGATCAACCAAAGCCTGCATGGACTCCGGTGACGTGCCGCGCGCCTTTAACTCGGCCACCGCGGATTCAATCGACTCGCGCAAGGGCGAAACGGCGGCCTCCGCGCGCGCCACGGCCGCCCGCCGTCGACGCAGCAGCAAAATGCGGAAGTTTTCCTCGGCCAGATTAACCAGCTCGAAATAGAGGGTGAAGGCCATCGCCTGGCTAAAGGCCTCCGCTGGAGTTAGGGCCGCAACCGCCTCGGTCAGGGCCACGCCCGCATCGACATCACCGCCACGTGCGGCCTTGGCCAGACGGCGTAATTGCTCAACCCGGACCAAGGTCTCCGCACCCTCCAGGCGCGTAATTACTCGGCCCAACGCCGAGCCCAGCGCGCGCACTTCGGCACGCAGGCTGGAGATTTCTTTCAAAGCGGTGGACGAGGCGATGGGTGAGGCTTTGCGGGCCATGGTGTTAGGTAGGTGGGCGAGGAGGCGCGCGGAACTTGGCCCGCACCGCCAAACGCTGGAAGCGAAAAGTGGGCCAAAAATCACGGCTTACTTCTAAACCGGATCCGCAACGGGGGCTTGCCTGCCTTTGGCGGCACGTTTTGCTCGCCCGCTTGTGACCCTCCGCTTCGCCCCTCTTGTTGCCGTCCTGTCGCTCGCCTTCACCCGTCTCGTCGCCGCCGAGCCCGTCGTGCTGCCGCAGCTCACCGCCAAAAGCACGCGCATCACCGAGGGGGAGTCGATCTTCAGCGGCGAAGCCCGCCTGGCGCACAAAGACGTCGTGCTCTACGCCGATGAAGTCGTTTACCGAAACCAAGACCGTGTCGCGATCGCCAGAGGCAACGTGATCTTCATCCGCGGCGCCCAGCGCTTGGTAACCGAAGAGATTACCTACCACCTCGATGACCAGACCTTCAAGGTGGGTCGTTTCCGAGTGGGCCAGGGCAACCTCTACGCCTCGGGTAGCCAAGCCGAGGGCACGCCAAAAAATCTCGCCGTGAACGCAGCCGCCGTCACCTATGGCGAACCAGACCCGCTCAGCCCGACCATCCGCGCCGCTACCTTTCGCTACACCGAGGCAGAAAATCCGGCAGATTCCGTCGCCCACGTCGAAGGCGCCCGCTTGGGCTTGGGCGCGACCGATATCCTACCCCTGCCCACCTTTTCGGAAACACCGCAAAACCCGGCCATCGCCGGACTTGAGGCCCGCGCCGGCTTTAGCGGGAACCTCGGCGGCGAACTCAGTCTCGGCGCCACCACCGCTGTCACCCCTAATCTGCGCCTCGGCGGTGATCTCGGACTCTTCACCAAACGCGGCGCCCTGCTCGGCCCCATCGGGGACTACAATAACGCGAGCGCCGATGGCCTTGGCACCAAGGGCCGGTTCCGCACCGGCTTTATCCAAGATCAGGGCGACCTCGGCCTCGATATTCGCGGCGACGCCATCCGCGCCGAACGCGGCTACATCGAGTGGCAGCATCAGCAATCCCTGGCCCCGGGCCTCGACCTAGCCGGCCAAGTTTACTACTGGTCGGATTCCTACGTCACTCGCGACTTCCGCGCCAACGACTTCACTCGCCTGCAAACACCCGACACTTGGTTCGAAGCCACCAAGGCCGGCGATAACTTCGTCGTCTCGCTGTTTAGCCGCGTTCGAGTCAACGACTACGCCTTGGTCCAGGAACGTCTGCCCGAGTTGCGCTTCGACGGCCTACCGGTCGAGATCGGCGCAGGCATTTATCACCGCATAAACGCTGGCGTCGCCATTCTTAAGGAGGACGACCCCGTGACGGACGTGACTACCCGCAGCCAGCGCGCCGACCTCTATTACGGTGCCTACCGCCCCTTCTCGCCGCGCGAGTGGTTCTCGATCACGCCCCTAGTCGGCGGACGCGTCACCCACTACCAGCGCACCAACCCCGGCGCCCAAGACGGGCAATACACCCGCGCCCTCGGGGAGGCCGGGTTCGACGCCAAACTTTTTGAAACAAGCGCTACTTGGGATTACAAAAATCAGCGCTGGGCCATCGACGGCCTACGCCACATCGCCACCCCGACCGTTGCCTACCGCCTGAGCCCCACCGCCGACATCGGGCGCGGTTCCATCCCCCGCATCGACGACGACCCGTTTAACACCTATCTCCGCCCGCTCGGCCTCGCCGACCGACGAGACACAGACCGCCTGCCGGCGTTGAATACCTTCCGGCTGGGCTTGGCCAACATCCTGCAGACCCGCGACCAGACCTACGGCTCCCGCGATCTCGCCCGAGTCGACCTCGCCCTCGATCAATACGCTGACGCCGAGGCCGCCGCCACCGATAACCAGCGCCGGGACCGCACCGACGTCCATACCTTTGCCGCCCTCCATCCGGCACGCTGGCTGCGCTTTGACCTCTACGAACGCCAGACCGTGCAGACCGGCACGATGCAGGAACTCAATACCGGCTTAACTCTGCAGGACGCGAATATCTGGAGCTTCCGGGTCGGCACCCATTATCTCGCCGACCCGATCTCGGCCCGGGAAATCCAGGAATACACCGCCACCTACGGCCTGCGCTTGAGCGAGATCTACTCCATTCTCGCGCGTGTCCGCTTCGATGCGCGCACCGGTAATTTCACTGAACAAGCCCTTACGCTCAGTCAGCGCCTCTCGCGCTTCTGGACGCTGAATTATCAGGTAACTGCCTACGACGGCCCCCGCCGCGAAGATAACTTCGGTTTCGCCATCAGCATCGAGAGCGAGGGGTTTTAAACCACCCGCCTTGAATCAACACGCGTGAGCGTCGCCCACAACCAGCTCCGCGTAGCGCGTGAGCTCTGGAACCGCCTCCAACCTCTGGATCGCGGAGTGCCGACGCGCCTGCAAACCCTGCTCGCCGACCGCCGCTTTGGCTCTCGCGACCGCCGCCTCTACCGCGAATTGCTTTTCACTGCCTTGCGCCACGCACGCAGGCTGGCCGCCCTCCCCGGGCTCGACGACCTCGCCTGGGCTGCCCGCCTCGCCGCCGCCTGCGCGGTCTCGCGGGAAACCGAGGCTTTCCGCGCCGCCTTTGCCCCAGCCGAAACCCCGCCACCACCCGACCCACTCGGGCTGGTGCCGGCCTGGTTTTCGGCCGAGGCTGACACCGGCACGCCCGCCGCAGAGGCCGCCGCCGCCCTCCTCGCCCGCGCTCCCGTCTGGGTCCGCCTGAACCCCGTCCGCGCCGACGAAGCCCACGCAGAATGGGACGCACGCGGCTGGACCGCCCTGCCTCACCCGGTCCTGACTGCCGCCCGCCGGCTCCCACCCGAAACCGGCGTCACCGCCTGCGCCGCCTATCTAAACGGTCACTACGAGGTCCAAGATCTCGGCTCCCAAGCCATTCTCGCCGCTCTCGATCTACCCACTCGCAGCCCCGGCCCACGTTGGCTCGATGCTTGCGCCGGCGCCGGCGGCAAAACCCTCCAACTCGCCGCGCTGCTGGGACCCTCCGCCCGCCTCGATGCCGCCGATGTGCGCCCCGCCGCCCTCGCCGAGTTGCGCGCGCGCGCTGCCCGCGCCGGACTGGCCGCACGCATCCGCACCCTGCCCCGCGCCCCCGACGGCGAACTTTATGACGGTGTGCTGGTGGATGCCCCGTGCTCCGGCAGCGGCACTTGGCGCCGCGCTCCCCACCTCATGGCGTGCACGGGCGAAGCAGAACTAGCCGCCGCCGCGCGCCTCCAAACCCTGATTTTGGCCGAGTCCTCCGCACACGTCCGCACCGGTGGCCTGCTGATCTACGCAACCTGCTCCGTCGCCCGCTTGGAAAACGAAAGCGTTGCCGCCGCCTTCCTCGCCACCCACGGCGACCGCTTCACGGCCGAACCCTCCGCCCTCGACCTAGGCTTCCCCCAACTCGCCCATGGCTTGGCCATTACCCCGGGGCGTTGGGATAACGACGGCTTCTATCTCGCCGTCTTCCGCCGCCACTGACGCGCATTTCCCCTTGCCGGAGCCGCTTCGCCGCCAAGCATCATCTGCCGCACCGTGATTCCCGACGCCGATCTCCGCATCAAGCTGCCCGTCTTTGAGGGCCCGCTCGACCTGCTGCTTTTCCTAATCCGGAAAAACGAGTTGGACATCTACGACATCCCCATCGCGACCGTTACCCGTCAATACATCGAAGTCCTCCGCTCAATGCGCGAACTCGATCTCGACGTGGCGGGCGAGTTTTTCGTCATGGCCGCCTCCCTGATGGAGATCAAAAGTCGCATGCTCTTGCCGCGCGGCCAAGCCGCGGTGGACGACAGCGCCGATGAGGACCCGCTCGATCCGCGCTGGGAACTGGTTCACCAACTGCTCCAATATAAAAAGTTCAAAGAGGCCGCCGCGAAACTCGACGAACTCGCCGCCTTCCAACGCGACCTCCTGCCCCGCCAAGTGCTCGAGGTGGCCGTAACCGAAAACGAGCGCCCTCTCAAACCCGTCGATCGCATCGAACTGTGGAACGCGTTTAACCTCGTCCTGCGCCGCCTAGCTGAGAAACTGGTGGTCGGCGAAATCAAGGGCGAGGAAGTAACTGTCTCGGACAAGATGGAGGAGTTGCTCCACCTCATCCAGACCCGCCGCACCTTCCTGTTTACCGAGCTTTTCGACGGACGCCCCGTCACCGTGCGCGTGCTCGTGGCGACCTTCATCGCCGTCCTCGAACTCACTCGCCTGCGTAAACTGCGCGTTCGCCAAGACGAGGCCTATGCCGACATACACGTCGAGGCGGTGGATGACCCCGCCGATCTGCCCGGCCTGCTCACACCCCCGCCGCCCGAGTCCACGCAAGTGCCCCTCGCGCCCACGATCATCGAGATGCCGCTTGAAACGCCGCCGGAAGAAAGCACCGTGACCCCGTGAGCAAACGAGCCCGCCAAGTTACCGCCAAACCCGTCAAGCAGGCCTCCAGCCCGGCTGGGCTACTCGGCGTCGGCTTGGACAACACCGATGGCCACAAACGCGTCACCACCGGAGAACAATTCGTGCTCGTCGGCGGCTCGGCCGAGACCCATGAGCGCATGACTGAGACCACCGTGAAGACCTTCGAAGAGCTCAAACGACGCGATAAACACCTTCAGTCCGTCGATCCCCGCGAGCTCGCCGAGATCATCCATAAATCCACCCCGCGCTGAACGCGTTTTCAGTCCACCGCTTACCTCCGTCCCCACCCTTTCACCATGAGCGACACCTCCGGTTCCACCCCCGCCCCCGAGGCCCCCAAGCCCCGCCTCAGCCTCACGCCCAAGGCCCCCGCCCCGGCCCCTGCACCCGCCGCGGAGCTGCCCGCCGCCACCGAGCCGGGCGCCGTTCCACCCCCGCCCCCACCCGCGCCTGCGCCCCAAACCTCCAGCGCGGCTACCCCGGACACCCTTCTGGCCGCCAACAAACTCGGCGCCCCCCGCCCTTCGCTAAAACTTTCCGGGACACCCCACCCCGCGATCGAAAATCCCACTGACGCTAAATTCGAGACGCCCGCCGCCGACACCTCGAGCGACGCCCCGCCCCTCGCCGTGGTGGCCCTCGCCGCCCTCGCCGCCGTGGCCGCCCTTGCCTTTGCCGCCCTCCTTTATCTGAAAAATCAATAAGCTCACGACCATGTCCGACACCCTTGCCCACTTCGACGAAACCACCTTCAAGACCGCCCTCGCCGGCCCCGTGCCCGTGTTGGTCGATTTCTGGGCCCCTTGGTGCGGCCCCTGTAAAGCCATCGCCCCCATCCTCGCCGAACTCGCCAGGGAGCTCGATGGCAAACTATTGATCGGTAAGGTCAACGTAGACGACCACAGTAGTCTCGCCGAGGCCTACTCGGTCCGCGCTATTCCGACCATGCTGGTCTTCAAAGGTGGCCAACTCGTCGAGACCCTCGTCGGGATGCAGTCCAAGGATAACCTCAAGTCCAAGCTCCTCGCTCATCTTTAACTAGGTCCCGCGGACGCCCCGAGCCCGACCCTTCCCGGTCGGGCTTTTTCATACCCAGAAACCACCTACCGGGCCTCTGCCAACCTCGCCGCCAACGCCCGCAAAAACTCCGCCGACTTAACCCCAGGCGCGCTTTCCACGCCGCTGTTTAAATCAATGGCCCCCGCACCACTCCGGGCCAGCGCCTCGAGCACGTTGTCCGGTCCAAGACCCCCAGCCAGGATCCACCGCTTACCCGGAAACGAACCCGCCAACCGCGCGAACTCTCCCCAATCCCCAGTCCGGCCCGACCCACCGAAACCCTCGGCATGGTAGGTGTCCGCCAAAAAAGTCCCTGCCAAGGGCAGCCAACGCCGGGGGAACTCCGCACCCGGCGGCAGCTTGGGTGCCAACCAGAGCCGCTCCGGCCCCACCAGCCCCGACCACTCCGCGACCCGCGCCAATTCCAGATCGTGCCGCGCATGGATTTGAAAATACGCAAAACCAGCCGCCACCACCTCGGTCAACCGCGCCACCGTGGGCTCGACCAATACCGCCACCCGCCGCGGCCCCACCGGCCAATCCCCCAAGCCAGCCAGGTAGTCGGCAAGCGCGAGATAACGCGGGGATTTTTCATAAAGAATAAACCCCAGGTAATCCGCACCCAACTCCGCCGCCAACCGCGCATCCTCCCCCCGGCGGAGCCCGCAAACCTTCCACTGGATACCACCGGTCATAAAGGGTGCCGGATTTAAAACGCGTTCACCGCCGCGATCACGTGGTCCACCTGTGCATCCGTGAGCTCAGGGAAAATCGGCAGACTCACGCACGTCGCACAGGCGCGCTCCGCGACCGGCAGCGAGCCCGCCGGCTGACCTAGCTCCAAGTAACACGCCTGCCGGTGCAAGGGCACAGGGTAGATCAAGTCCGTGCCGATCTCTTTGGCCGCCAAGTGCTCGCGCAAGGCATCCCGTCTTGGGTGCAAAACCGTGAATTGGTGCCACACACTCTCGCCCTCCGGCCCCGCCCCCGCCGGCACCTGCAAATCCGCCAAACGCAGACCCGCGCGATAACGCTCCGCGATCTCGCGCCGCCGCGCCGTCCACCCCGCCAGCAAGGGTAATTTTACGCCAAGCAGCGCCCCCTGAAATCCATCCATGCGGAAATTAAATCCGACATGGTCATGATAATAACGCCGCCCCGACCCATGCACGCGCAGCAATTTAGCCTTGGCGAAAAGATCATCGCGGCGCGAGACCAAGGCCCCGCCTTCGCCGCACCCGCCAAGATTTTTAGTAGGATAAAAACTAAAGGTGCCGACATCGCCCGTCAACCCGACCGGCGTGTCTTTATACACCGCACCGACCGCTTGGGCACAGTCCTCCACCACGAAAAGCCCATGTTTGCGTGCGATCGCCATGATCGCGTCGAGCTTCGCCGGGCGACCAAATAAATGCACCACCACGATACCCTTGGTGCGCGGCGAGATAGCCGCTTCGAGCTTCGCCGGATCGAGATTAAAAGTGTCCTCCTCTACATCGACGAAGACCGGCTTCGCGCCGACATAACTGATGCCCCAGACCGTCGATATAAAGGTGAAGGGAGGCGCGATCACTTCATCCCCAGGCCCCCACCCCGCCAGCGCCGCGGCCAAATGCAAAGGCGAGGTGCCACTGTTTAAACCCAGGGTCTGCGAGTAGCCCAAGGTGCGCGCGAACGCCGTCTCGAAATCCTCGACATCCTTGCCGAGACAAAACCGCGTCGCGTCGTAAGTCGCGGTCAGGGCCGCGAGCGCCTGCTCGCGAATCGTCCGGTGCTGGAGGGAAAGATCAAGGAAAGGAACTTTCATGACGTATAGCGGCCCAGCCAAACCCTCCTTTGCTCCGGCCGCAAAGCCGTATTTCCATCAGGGCAACGAAAGAAATGGGAGAAATCCCCCGCTTCTCGGCGCCCCCACCACTCACACCATGCGCTCCAATGCCCACCGCGTGGCCTGCTCGCCGGCATAGTCGCCAAAAGCCGACTTCAACCTACGCGTAACCGTCTGCGGCCCGGTTTTGTATAGATGCCCATCTATGGCGCCAACCGGCTGTAAATCCTTGGTCGTGGATAATAAAAACGCTTCTTCCATCCCGCCCAAAGCCTCCGGCCGGATCGTTTCCTCCCGCACCGGCACACCCACCCGTGCTGCGATATCCGACAATAATAACCCGCGGGTCACCCCCGCTAAAATCCCAGCCGACAAAGGCGGCGTCATCACCACCCCGTCACGCACAAACCCGAGATTACACACCGCTGCCTCTGTGATCTCGCCCGCTTGATTCAAAATCACCGCCTCGTCCGCACCACGCAATTTCGCTTCACGCAAACAAAGTAGATTATTAAGATAGTTGCCGGTCTTCCACGCCGGATTAAGTGCCTCCACCGGATTACGACGTAGTTTTTGCGCCACCGACAACGTTTGCCCTCCCTCCAACTGAACATCCGTCAGTTTAGGACACGGCTGAACCATAATAACAAAATGGACGGCCTCAGCCAAGGCCGGATCCAAACCGATCGCACCTTCGCCGCGGGCCAATTGCAGACGAATATACAATTCATCCGCATACCCCGTAACATCGCGATAAGCCGAGGCCGTGCGGCGGATTTCCCCCAGCATAGTTGCCGCGGAAGGCAGCGTCGGAAAATACAAGGCCGCCGCCGAGCGCTCTAGTCGCGCCCAATGCTGATCCCAGGCGAAAATCACTTTACCATAGGTGCGCCATACTTCGTAAATAGCATCACCGTAAAGAAATCCACGATTCAACGGTGAAACCGATACCTCCGCAGCGGAATGCAAACGGCCATCCGTGTTGGCTTGGATAAAGGGAGCGGGCAGCATAATAAAATGAGGCGGGAACAAGGCCTAGGCTCACCCGGCTTCACCTCCAGGCCAAACAAAAAAGCCCCCGGTGACCGGGGGCTTTGCAAGAACAGGCTAAAAATAAACTTAGAGGGCGGGAGCCACGTCAGCAACCGACAGTGCCGCAGCGGCGGGGGCAGCGGGAGCGGTCTTGGTGCGGGACTTAACCAAACCAAGCGCCTTCTTCACATTTTGCACACTCGGAGCAGAAATGCCAAGGGCCTTGGCGATTTCCTCGCCGGTCTTGCCCTGTTCGGACAACACTTTAACCTGAGCCCTGGTTTCGTCGGTGATTTTGGCGCGCTTGCCAACCTTAACCGCCTTGGTAGCGGCGGCTTTGGGCGCCTTTGCGGCACCGGATTTGGCGCCGCGACTGGCCTTGCCCTTGAGCTTGCCACCGTTTTTGGCGGCATCCTTCAGAGCGGCGATAAAGAGTTCCAATGAAGCAAATCCGAAGTCGGAAGGCAACTTGGCCAGCGCGGCAGCGCGCTCGGCGGAGATTTTGGACTCCAGTTGCTGGAGATCGGCTTTAGCTTTTTCGAGTTTGGCGAGTTGGTCGTTGAACATTGCGACGTCACCAAAATGCCACAGACAACCTGTATCAAGTAGATAATGTATAAAAAGAGAGATTTTTTTGATACTTCCTTATCCTCGGCCCCTTATTGTCCGATCGTGATAGCTTGATAAACCAACGCCCTAAACAATTCAGCACTGATAAGGAAAACGCCGTATGCTGCCCCTCGGCTGCTTAACCAGAACCAATTTTGTTCAGCGGCACTGGTCCGGGGTTAACCTCAGGAAACGCTCTTAGTTTCAGCGCCACGCATGTCATCTCTTGCAGGTCCTCGTTTATTAGCAATAGGCTAAGGCCTGTCGTGGTATCAGTAAACACCACGGATTGCTCATCCCTTCAGGTCACTCACCTATTAACCGCATGCCGCTTATTCCCATCGAGGACAATTTTAACGACGTCATCGCCAAAGCGCAGCGCGGCTACGGCATCTCCGATGTCGACCTTGTGGCCCGCGCCGAAGTCTCGCCCGAAGACTTCGCCGCCGTGAAGGCAGGCACTCCGCTTTTACCGGTCCTGCGACGGATCGCCCGCCACCTCAAACTATCCCCTGACGCCCTCGTTATCCTAGCCAAGAAGGAGGCCTACCCCCGCGCCCCTATCTTCCCCCGCGGGTTCGCCATGTTCAACACCCCCGACGACGACATCACGGTTAATAATTACCTCGTTTGGGACCCCAAAACCCGCGAGGCCGCCGTGGTCGATACCGGGACCGATGTCACCGACCTGCTCGACGTCGTAAAAAGTCAGCAGCTCCGAGTCGTGGCCATTCTCATCACCCACTCGCACAGTGACCACGTCGCGGCCCTGCCTGCACTCGTCGCCGCCACCGGTGCTCAAGTCTGGAGCCACGAGCGCGAGCCGCTCGATTTCCCAGGCGCGCGCACCTTTGCCGACAACGCTTACTTCCATCTAGGCAACATCGCCATCAAGACCCTGCCCACGCCCGGCCATTCCGCCGGCCAAACCACGTTTTATGTGCAGGGTCTAAGCTGGCCCCTGGCTCTATGTGGCGACTCCCTCTTCTCCGCCTCCGTCGGCGGCAGCCCCACCCGGTTTGCCGAACAAGTTAAAAACACCCGGGCGCGAATCTTCAGCCTCCCGAAGGACACCGTAATCGGCCCCGGCCACGGCCCCCTCACCACGCTCGCTCACGAGCGACAATACAATCCCTTCTTCGCCCCTGACCGCCTCGCGCCCCTCACCGGCAAGGCGGGCCCCGCCCCCGCCGCCACCCTCGCCGCCCAAGCCGAGGCGGATGCCACCGCCGCCCCCGCCCGAGCCGTGGACCTGCCCAAACGCCCGCGCGCCGGCAAAGCCGGTCGCCCCGATACCAAAGCTACCCCACCCGCCAAACCGTCTAAATCCGCCAAACCCGGACGAGACGGCGCCCGAGCCTTCAAAGCTCGGCGTAACCGTTCAACCTGAGCAACCTGCGCAGACGAGCTGATGCCTTTCGCTTAGACCGGCGATAGGATCGAGAACACCATCGGCATAGAACCCGCCTGAATACCCCGCCGCCTAAAGTAGCCCGCTCACGCCCCAACCCGCGGCTGTGCCCAGTCCCGCCGCCCGCAGCCTAAAGCAGCGTCCGCCCCTTTCAACCTTCCATTCCCCGGCAGCACCCTGCGGCCCTTCGGTTTGCCAAATCGTAACTCCGGACTTGCGCCGACCCTTGCGGTTAAACACGTTCAACACCCCGTCAGTGTGACGGCGCGATCGCCAAGTGGTAAGGCCGAGCTCTGCAAAAGCTCTACCGCCGGTTCGATTCCGGCTCGCGCCTCCAATTTCCCATCCAACGTCTCGTCCATCAGAGCCGGCAAAGTGCCGGTTTTAAAAGGGCCCGACCGAAGCTTTCCCGCTTGGCGTCCATCCGTTTTACCGCCGGCCCTAGTAGTCCATATCGCAAAACCAACCGCTTCCCGGGGTTTTACGTTGAAGGCGGCCGCGTGTCGTCCCTTCGTAACCTGAGTTTTCCACCTATTTTTTCCGGACCATGCTTCCCGCCCCGCCCCTGCTCGCTTCCGTAAACGTCATCCAGGTTTTCTCCACCACCGACCTCGTCGGGCAGGTGATTACCGTGGGCTTAGGTATCTTCAGCATTATCGCGTGGACGGTGATGTTCGGGAAATTCTCCGAGCTGAAGCGCCTCCGCCTGCTCAACCTAACCTTCGAACAACGCCTGCGCGACGAACGCACCTTGCTCGACCTGCCCGAATCTTTCCGCACCCGCCGCTCCATCCCCTACGCCGACGTCTATGCCGATGCCGTCGAGGCCTATTGGCGGGCCGCCTCCATCCTGAAAGAAAAGGGCATCGACTCAGGTCGCGCCCGCCTCGAACACGCGGAGAACGGCATCCAGCGCGCCATCGCCCGCCAGACCTTGCGCTACGAAAGCAGCATGATCTTCCTCGCCTCCATCGTCTCCGGCGCCCCTTTCCTCGGTCTCTTCGGAACTGTTTGGGGCGTTATGGAGGTCTTCACCGCCGTTTCTATGCAGGCCTCCGCCAACCTCCAGACCCTGGCCCCCGGCGTATCCGCCGCCCTCATGACCACAATCGCCGGCCTGGTCGTAGCCATCCCCTCCGTCTTCGGCTACAACGCCCTACTGACCAAGACCCGTCAGCTTACCACCGAGTTGGAGAACTTTTCCTCCGCCCTAGCCGACCGCCTCGAGCTGGAATCGAAATGATCCGACCGACATCCTGCCGCATCAGCTAAACGGATACGCCCCATGGCCCGCACCTTCCGCCGTCACCGCCAGATGCACGCGCTCTCCGAGCTGAACGTGACCAACCTGCTCGATCTAGCTTTCGTGCTCCTGATCATCTTCATGATCGCCACGCCCCTGATCAACCAGGAGCAGACCCTGCCGGTGAACCTGCCGGTGGAGTCGATGAGCCCCCAGACCCCGCCTGACCACGACACGAAGTTCATCGCCGTCACCATTAAACTCGACGGCACCTACTTGATAGAGCCAGACACCCGCCGACCCGTCACCGAACGCGAACTGGCCGCCCGCCTCGCCAACCTCGCCGCAACGTCCGCAGGCGCCAAAAGCCAGCCCGTCATCCGTATCCGCGCCGACGCGCAAGTGCCCTACCAGCGCGTGATCACGCTGATGGATAACCTTAAAAAAGCCGGCCTCGGCCGCGTGAGTTTCGACACCCAGGTCCAAACCTGAGTTTCCGCTCCCGCCGTCCCGCCATGTCGATCCTCGCCGCCCCGCTTCCCCACGGTCCGAGCAGCGCCGCCGACCCCTCCGAGGGCCGGAGTTACGGAGGTGCTTTCCGTGTCTCCGCCGTGCTCCACCTGGTCCTGCTGGGACTCGTAATACTCCTAACCGTGGTGGTGCGCCAAAAAGACGTGGAGAAGCCCGCCGTGTTCGAACTCGTCGCCGGCCAGGGCGACAATTTCCTCGCCCTCGACGCCCCTTCCGGCAGCGAGGCCGGCCGCGCCGCCGAAGGCGAGATCGAGTTCACCTCACCCGAGCCCGTGCCGGTCTGGACCCCGCCGGCCCCGGCCGAGCCCGCACCCATCGCCCCGACCCCCGTCGCGCCGGTCGAGGCCGCCCCCCCACCCACCCCGCTCCAGCCCGCACCCGTCATCCCGGCCCCGCCGGTCCCGAACTTCACCAAAGCGATCAAGCAGACCATTCGCGCCGAGGTAAAAAAGGCCGACAAACAGATTCAAAAACAACGCGCCGAAGAGAAAAAAGCCGCTGCCGAGGCCGAAAAACGCACCAGCTACGAACAGTTCCAAAAACAAAATCCGGGCAAAACCTCCGGCGCTAAAAGCACCTCGGCTACCGGCGCTGGAGCAGCCGCCTCACCGGGGAAACGAATCGACATCAATAGTCTGAAACGAGGCGTCACCGGTGGCACCGGAGCGGGTTCCTCCGGGGCCGGCGGCACCGCCCTTTCTCGGGCCGAGGCCAATGCGATGGACGCCTATTTCGCCCTGCTCATGCAGCGCCTGCGCGAGAACCACGAAAAACCCGCCGGCCTAAGCGACCTGCTCAACGCCCAAGTCGCCTTCACCATGGCGGCGGACGGCACTCTTTCGGGGGTGCGCATCGTTGCCAGCTCAGGTAACTCGGAGTTCGATCAATCCGTGCTCGAGGCCTTCAACCGGGTGAAAATGCCGGCTCGGCCGGATAAAAAAACCGAGGGCTACCGTATCACCTTCCGCATTAAGGAGGCGTGATCGCGCGTCCCGCCGCCCGCCCGTAAGCCCGGGCTGCGCCAGCCGAAGAAGGCGGCATCGGTTGGTCTGGGCGCATAGGATTAAGGCTGCACCGCAGGAGGAGTTGCTCGTTCTCGCGATCCAGATGCAGGATTTGCAGAGATTTCTCCCGCGCCCGCTCCAGCAATTCCCCCCCGTGCTCGCCGACTGCCCGCGGTCGCGCCTTTAAATCAGCCACACTCGTTTCAAAACGTGCCGCCAAAGCCTGCTTGCGCTCGCGCCACGCCGCATCAGGCGCCCGGCGCTCCAATTTGAGAATGCGATTCTCCTCGAGCGCGAGAGCATGGAGCTCTTCGCAGAGCACAAGATGACGGGTAAGCAGTTCAGGAAGACTCATGCCGAAAGAGAGAATGGAGTAGCGCCGGACGAACCGTGGATAAAGCCGGTTGAAAATCTTAAATACCAAGCATTCAGAGCAACCCTACAATTGGTGTAACTCATATATAACCAGAATATTGTCCCACTCAAAGAGCGGGGGCGCTAGGCGCGCCAGGGGCGGCAGGTGCACTGGGAGCAGCGGGGGCGGCCGGCGACGCTCCGGCCGGGGCAGGCTCCACGGTCTGCTCCGGCCCACCGGGCAGTGGCACCTCCGCCAAGCCCTGGGCGGAAGGTGCATTCGGAGCGAAAACCGCAGCCGGCGGCAAGGGTGGTGGCCCCAATTCACCCAAATCGACCTGCGCCCGCGTAAACCATCCCAACTGATCCGCACGCCAGGCCGCCATCCGCACAATATCCGCGATCATCGGCAATGGCTTGTCCCCCGCCACCTTCGCTATCTCGCCATAAGCCTCGAGCGCCGCGGCTTGCTGGTTTAGCCGTTCTTCGCACAGCCCTATCTGGTAGAGAATAGGCAGGCGCCACTCCTGCGCAGCATCCAACTCGGCCAAGGCGCGGAATAATAGAAGCGCACCCATAAAATCGCTGCGGGTGTAAAACTGGTTGGCCAGCTGATTACCCGTCCGGCGCTGCCAAGCCAGCCACGCCGGCGCGTTGGGCGTAACGCGCTCGTGCTCATGCCGCAGCAGATCCAGCGTGACTTGGAGCGATTCATCGTGCCGCCCCAACTTGGCCAGCAAAGTAGCCAGCAAAAACCTCGCCTCGGGATTTTGCTCCGCAACCGGTTCCTGCTCAATAAAAGACCGTAACGCCGTCAGCGCCGCCAAGTCTTCACCCGCCAAGAGACGAGCATAGGCTACCTTAAAACGGGCCCGCGCCCGATCCACCGGCGCCAGGTCGAGGAGATTCAGCCGGTTAAAGAACTTGATCGCCGTGGCATAGTCACCCGTCGAGAGGTGGGTTTCCGCGATCTCGAATTGGGCCGTCCGCACCGTGCGCCGATAACGCAAACCCTCCGCCTCAGGCATGCGCAGGGTGGCGTTCAGCACCGAATAAAAACGGGCGATTGCGAGCTTCGGCGAACCTAGCTCACGGTAAGTTCGGCCAAGCTCCAGCAAGGCCGAGGGCGTCTCGCCAAAATCAGGATGATCTCTGAGCAAAAGCTCGTAAGTCGCCGCTGCCTTCACCCCCTCGCCGGATTTCCGCAGCGTGCGCGCCAGACCGAGCAACGCCGTGGCGATTTGCAACGGATCCTCAGCTGCAGATGCAACCGCGTTATAGGCCACAAGTGCCGATTCGAGATCACCCGAGGCGAGCTTGGTTTCACCAAGACGCAGCAGGCTGGCCTGCTCATCCACAGGAGTTTTAGCCACAACCTCACCTGCCAGTCCGCTCGGCGCCGCCGGGGCTTCGGAAGGCGCCGCCTGAGAATGTCCCTCCGCCCCGACCGGAGGCGTCCCTGGCGGTTGCGCGGGAGCCGCCTCATGGTCGCCAGACCCATGCAGAGGCACCACGACCGCCCAAACCAGCAGGAAAGTCGAAAACGAGGGGATGCGGTTCATTTTTGCTCGTAGGTAGCTCGGCTGGGAAGCGCCGGCGGCGGTAGGAAATAGGGGAGCAACTGCTCCACCTTTACGCCTCCGGGCGGAGCAAAAGTATCTGGCAACAACTCCGCCTCGCCCGACTGACTGTTTACCGGTTGGGGTTCAGCACGGGGACGCCGCGGCTCGAGCTCCGCCACCGGCGGGTTGTCCGCAGGATCGGAAAGCAGCGGGGGCGGCTCGATGGGCTCGGAAACGCCCTCGATAACAGGTTTAGGCGGGGGCGGGGGGGGCGGCGCGACCGGACGCGGTCTCGCAAAGCGCAAGGGCACCGGCCCTTGAGCGACCAGGTAAGGCACGGAGGCAGCCGGCAGCGCAGCCGCTTGATTAGCGGACAATACGGCGGAAAGTATGCAGGCGGCCGCACCCGTCATCTTCCGGTGGGAAAAAGACGGAGTGGCTGAACTGCGCGCAGACGTGCAGGGTGCGGACATGGGCGGGTGGTGCGGTGAGAGTGTTCACGGTGCCATCCTGAGATAATGGGTTCCGCCCCTTCCATCGGCACCCACCCAGCCGGACTTGAGCACAAATCGCCGTTTCTGAAATCCCGCATGACTGCATCCGTTTCTTGCACCCGCCCGCGCTTTTTGCGGCCATGAGTATCGTCCCCCGCCATGTCCGACTCCACGTCCGCCCCCAAGCTCACCCCGATGCTCCAGCAATACTTCGAGGTGCGGCGTGGCCTGCCCAAAGATACCCTGCTGCTTTTCCGGCTGGGTGATTTTTACGAACTCTTTTTTGACGACGCCATCGATGCCTCCCGCCTTCTCGGCCTCACCTTGACGAAGCGCGGCGACCACCCGATGGCCGGCCTGCCGTTCCACGCCGCCGACGGCTACGTAAACAAGCTTCTCGCCGCCGGCCGCAAGGTCGCCATCTGCGACCAAGCCGAGCCCGCCGTCGCCGGCAAACTCGTCCGCCGCGCCCTCACCCGCATCCTCTCCCCCGGCACCACGCTCGACGCGAAACAACTCGAAGCCTCGCGTAACCATTACCTCGCCGCCCTCCACGCCGATCGCGCCGGCCTGCACGCCTCTTGGCTGGATCTATCCACTGGGGACTTCCGCCTCGCCTCCGAGACCAGGCCCGAGGACCTCCTACCCGTCCTGACCTCCCTTGATCCGCGCGAAATCATCCTCCCGGAGGGACAACTGGATAAATGGCGCTCCGCCCCTCACGAGCAAACCGGCCTTCACGCCCTCGCCGCCTTCGTCGCCGGGCGCGCCCTCACCGAGTTGCCCGCCTTTCAATTCGAACCCGCCACCGGCCTCCGCGCCGTGCTTTCGACCCTCGGCGTGCTTAACCTCGAGGGCTTCGGCATCGCCTCCAACCACCCCGCGCTCGGCCCCGCCGGCGCCCTGGTGCTTTACGTCACGGAAAACCTCTGCGCCAAGCCCGAGAACCTCCACCGCCTCCAACTCCACCGCAGCGACGCCACCCTCCTCCTAGATCCGGCCACCCTGCGTAATTTGGAGATTTTCACCTCCTCCCGCGGCGAACGCACCGGGTCCCTCCTATCCGCCATCAACCGCACCCACACCGCCCCCGGCGCCCGCTTGCTCGAAACCTGGCTGGCCGCCCCCCCGCAAGACCTCGCCGAGATCCGCCGCCGCTCCACCGCCGTCGGCGCCCTGCTTTCCGCCCCCGGCCCGCTCGCCGAGCTGCGCACCGCCCTCGCCCAAGTTCGCGATATTCCGCGCATCCTCGGCCGCCTACAAAACCGCCTGCGCAACCCGCGCGAACTGGGTGGCATCCGCGATACCCTTGCCCAGCTCCCGACCCTGCGCTCCACCCTCGGCGCCTTCCCTGCCTCCCTCGCCCCCTTCGCCGCCGAGCTTCGTGACTTTGCGTCTTTGCGTTTGATTCTGGCTAACGCCCTTGCCGACGAACTGCCCGCTGATCTCGCCGATGGTAACCTCATCCGTCCCGGCCACGACGCCGAACTCGACCGCCTCCACGCCCTTAAAACCGATAATCGCGCCTGGCTGTCCGAGCTCGAGGCCTCCGAGCAGGCCCGCACCGGCATTCGCAGCCTTAAGATCAAGTTCACCAATAACTTCGGCTACTACATCGAGGTCACGAAGGCCAACCTTCACCTCGTCCCCGCCGACTACATCCGCCGCCAGACTACCGTAAACGGAGAGCGCTACGTGACCGACGCCCTGCGCCAGAAGGAAAAGGAAATCCTCTCCGCCGACGACCTCGCCCTCGCCCGCGAACACGAACTTTTCTCCAGACTCGTCGCCGCCGTGTTGGACGAATCCATCGCCCTCACCCGGACCGCCCAGGCCTTGGCCGAACTCGACGTCCTCGCCGGTTGGGCCGAACTCGCCCGTGAGTGGGACTACTGCCCGCCCGAGTTCGTCGAAGACGCTGTGCTGGAAATCACCGCCGGCCGCCACCCCGTGGTCGAGCAGATGCTCCGCGATCCCGCCCGCCCCGCCGGTTCCCAGGCCTTCGTGCCCAACGATACCCGCCTCTCCGCCACCGCCGAGCAACTCGCGTTGCTCACCGGCCCGAACATGGCCGGCAAATCGACCTACATCCGCCAAATCGCCCTCATCGCCCTGATGGCCCACGTCGGTAACTGGGTGCCCGCCACCGCTTGCCGCCTCGGCCTGATCGACCGCATTTTCTCCCGCGTCGGCGCGAGCGACGACCTCGCCCGCGGCAACTCGACTTTCATGGTCGAGATGAACGAGACCGCCAACATCCTCAACCATGCCACCGACCGCTCACTCATCATCCTCGACGAGATCGGCCGCGGCACCTCGACCTACGACGGCCTGTCCATCGCTTGGGCCGTCGTCGAACATCTCCACGCCGACCCCGAACACGGGCCGCGCACCCTCTTCGCCACCCACTACCAGGAGTTGACCCAGCTGGAAAAACACCTGCCGCGCCTGCGCAACTACTCCGTGGCGGTGAAGGAATGGAACGACGATATCGTCTTCCTCCGCCGCGTCGTCTCCGGCCCAGCCGAGCGCAGTTTCGGCATCCAGGTCGCCCGCCTCGCCGGTCTGCCGCCGAGCGTGATCGACCGCGCCCGAACCATTCTTGCCAAGCTCGAAGGCGACGAGACCTCGGTGGAGTTGCCCGTCGCGCCGATCGCCAAGCCCAAGAAAAAACTCACCGTGGCCGCCGCCACCGACCAACTCGAGTTGCTCTAGAGAGGATCAACGCGGGCGCCAAAACCGGCTTCAAATGTGCTTGGAGTCGTCCGCGTCCTTTTTGACGTAGCCGGTTTCTTGCCGCTGATGATTAACCGCGTTTTTCTTCAGATAAGCCTGATAAACGTCCTCAGCCGTCATGCCCAAAGTCTGCGCCAAGGAGACGAGAAAGTGAAACAAGTCCACGACTTCGACCTTGGCGTTCTGCTCGTCGAATTTCTGGTATTTCGCCCACCATTTCCAAGGCACGCTGTCAATCAGCTCGGCCGTCTCCTGCTGCATGGCCCGGGTGTAGTTAAGGATCCACTTAGCCTTCTCCTCGTCGGTCGGCGGGGGTAAATTCACCCCGATGCGGGCATTGAGCGCGTCTTGCATGCGGAAGATTTCTTCGAGTTTGTCCATGGTCGTGCCAAGCTGGGTAGCGCCGTTGGCCATGGCAAGCCCGCGACGCCGGGCCCGCCCCCTCCCCGCCGCCGAGGGCAGCGGTGAAACAAAAGATTGCGCCCGATGCTTGGGGCCATGAGCTTGCACAAGATTGTTGCCACGTGACGCGCTTCCTGCGCTCCGGCGCCACGATCAACCCCGCGCAGCTCCCGCGCCCTTGTGGTGAGCGCGCATTCAACACCAAACCAAACCAGACATGTCCGAACAAAACCCGTCCGACGCCGCACCCTTTGCGGAGCCCGTCGCGACCCCCGCTGCGCCCGCCGCCCCCGTCGCTCTCGACGGCTTCGGCTCCACGCGCGGCACCGGCCTGGCCCGAGGCAAACGCCCCGCCCGCCCCGCCGCCCCCGCCCCGACCGACTCCGCGTCCGCCGGCGGCTACCAACCGACCGCCCTCCAGGTGATCGTCGCCAAGACCGAATACGTTAACCCGTTCGCCCCCGCCTCCGCGCCCGAAGCCACCCCGGTTGCCCCCACTCCGGCGCCCGCGGCCTCGGCCCCCGTGGCCCCAGTGGTCGTTGCAGAGCCCGCCCCAGCGGTCATTGCGGCGCCCGCCCCCGCGGTTTTTACGCCCGCCCCCCGGCCCGTCGCCCCTAGCCCAAAGGCTGAGCTGAATATCCCCCCCCCCGCTCCTCCCCGGCCCGTAACGAGGTTGGGATCCCCCCGCGCCCCCCCCCCCGCC
>Ga0114979_10000046_pt1 | contig 71015 bp, 55 predicted proteins | sample S_140625_EF_Meta_FD_87315 | JGI IMG/M metagenome (GOLD analysis project Ga0114979, IMG submission 87315) | Freshwater microbial communities from Lake Simoncouche, Canada to study carbon cycling - S_140625_EF_MetaG | ecosystem: Environmental > Aquatic > Freshwater > Lake | place: Lake...
AACTTTTACTAGAGTTCCTTCGTAAAGGTATATTTCACCAAAGTAAGTTGGTGTATTGTTAGAGTTAGTTATGATGGATTCATTACTATCCATATTTTTTCGCATATTTTCACGCATTTGTTTGCGGTGAAAATTCCAATTTATCATTCTATGAGTCATTTTATTTTTTTCTTTCTTTGTTATTTCTTATCTTGTTATAGTTATAGTTTAGCATATTTCAGCGGAATTGCAAGTGATTTCTTCAATTTGTTTTTCGTTGACCATCATACAGTTATGATGAGCGAGTGAAACTTTCTCTTGATATTTCTCAAAGATTTGATCAATTCTTTTTGCAGTTTCTTCATTTGCCTTTTTCAGATCAGCAGAGGCTTTTTCAAGGTTTGCGATTAGGATTTCATATTTGGTTAATTTCTTATTCATAGATACAGTTTAGCATATTTCAGAAGAAATGCAACATATTTCTTCATTTAAATCTCGTTCACCATCAACGAGTTACAGCTGCAGGGAGGTCGCTTTTGTAAGTCGTTGTGTTAGAACAACTTACATCAGCTTATTTTTAGAACGCTGTAAAAGTCATTTGCGTAGATTCATCTAAAGTATTTTGAGAAGGCTTAAAGAAGATAACTTGGTTATTTATTTTATCTATTGAAACTCCTTTTGGCAAAGATGAGAAGTTTCCTTCGTCATCCGTTCCGATGACTAAAGCTTTTCCAGCAAAAGGTTGAGAGTGAAGCCCAAACTTAAAGTAAGCTTGAGATTCTTTGTCTTTCAACAAACCTTCGTCATCTAAAACCATATCAATTTTATCTTGTAGATTTGTTATGGTAATTATATTACAACCTAGCAAAGAATAGATTGTTTGAAGTTTAGTATCTACTAAAGTGACATTTAGTATAGTTTCGGTGAATGGGTCAATGAGGATTGCTTTTGTCATATTAGATTTGTCCGAGTATGTTTGATATTAAAAAAGACATAAAAAATCCCCAAACGAGGATTCCAAGTGCTATTACTGTTTCTTTATTCATTTTATTTATTTTCTTTCTTTATTTGTAGGTTACGAAGTTTTGATTTTCTTTTCTTAATTCGATTATTGGAGGCATATCTGCCATAGGTGCACCATTTACAACACCATTCAGAATCTCAAGAGTTTGATGAGTTTGTTTTCCCATTATATTGATTAGGAAAAGCCCATAAGCAAAAAGCCCAAGGATAAAGATTCCGTGCATTGTTTTTTCAGTTATTGTTTTATTCATAGATTTATTCTATCACATTTTAGGATTATCACAAGATATTTTTACATTTAAATTTCATTGACCATCAACAAGTTGCAGCTGCAGGGAGGAGGCTTATATAAGTAGTTGATATATAGAGACTTAGATTATATGCGTTCATTCATGTTTATAGCTAAGATCGTTTTCGATCTTTTGCCTTTCATCAGTTTTGTCGCTAAGATCGAGCATGCCTAAGTCGTTAGCTATTAGGCACTTACGGAAGCGCCCTCCCTGCATGCGTAAGTCCTTGATAGGCAGGCACTTACATGCAGTAGGCTAGCTTATCGCTACAGCTTGTAGAACTTATGGTGCTGTATGACTGCTACCAGCTTAGTGTCCTTAGCCCACTTAGGCGAGACGCTGACAGCGTGGTAGTGATTAGCACCCTTGACGATGTCGGGCATCTGCTTGTGCAGTACAAGGTCAGCAAGATACAGAGCATCCTTGCCTTGTCTAGTAGCTAGTAGCTTACGCTTAGATGACTCACTCACCTTACCATTCCAGAAGCTGAACTGCTTAGGTGATAGGCACACCTGCATAGGTGTCTGCTTGCGCTGTATGGTGCGTGTCTGTATGACACTAGCAACACCAGCCATACCCTCGAAGCCCTCGCCTCTTGCCTCGCCTAGTAAGGTCAACGCTATGATGAGTATTTCTGCTGTCATACTATTAGTCCCTTCCGTTGCTTACTGCACCGCAGTAGTCACTAGGTTTCTCTGCTGTGATCGTACCGAATCCGTAGGTATCGTTAGAGACAGAGGTATGAAGGAATCGCCCATCAATGATGTTGTCGAATTGACCTTGTGCCTTGATCTTCGCAAGGCTCATCAATCCACCCTTCATTCCTTTTGCGTTAATCTTATTACAGAGGGAGTGTAAAGCAATCTTGACGAGAGCGTGTAAGACTGCATCGGGTTGAGCGTAGAAGTAAAACGCTTTGCCGTTGCCCATATCGTGTAACTGCCCATTAGTCGCACCCCAGTTGTATATGGCGTTATGGAATGATGTGATGCGACCCTTGCCACCTTCCAAGAGGAAAGCAGTCGTTTCGCCGAATGATTGTTTGGTGATGTTTAGTTGGTTTTTCATAGTGTGTATATTATCCTTTTCGATTGGTTTCGTCAATGGTTATTTTCTGAGTTACTCGCAAGCGTGGTTGAGATCGCTAGGCTCGTATAGCTTAAGCATCTCCTCACGCTTGGAAGAATACGCCTCAGAGACTTTGAGAAAAGACTCACAAGCCTTAGCGTGATTCGCAGAGGCTTTTTCGAGGTTAGCTAGGAGGGTTTCGAACTTACTTAATTTATTTTTCATACAAGTAGTCTATCATATTAGAGAAAAAAAACAAGATATTTCTTCATTTAAATTTCACTGACCATCAACGAGTTACGACGCAAGGGAGGGCTCTCTCCTAAGTCTTTGATAGTCAAGCGTGTGATCTTTTGCTTTCATTCAGGTTTTGTCGCAAGATCGATTACGATCTTGAGCCTTCCTTCATGTTTTGTCCTAAGATCGACACAGAATAGCTTATTGATTATCAATGACTTGCGTAACAACCCCCCTATTTTTGAAAAAAACTGACTGAAGCTAATGCTAAATGGTGCGAGGGGGTATCAACATCATTCTCCCCATAACAATAAAAGTATTATTATATATAGGTTATACTCTACCTTTATTTTAAAATCATTTAAAAACAATCATAAGCTATAATGTTTTCAAGTTAAAAAATTCGGGGGCCTAGTTTTTTTATAAAGGTCTTTTCCTATATACAATAGTGTAATTATGTTTAATTGGTACTTAATGATCAAACATATAAAAGATATAGTTCAAGGCAAAGCTAAAATTGGAGATGGTAGATCTTCTCAATGGCCCACTATAAGAAAAAAACATTTAAAAAATCAACCAAAATGCGCCGTTTGTGGTGGCGATAAAACTTTAGAAGTTCATCATATAAAACCATTTAATGAACATCCAGAATTAGAATTAGATTTAAATAATCTTATAACTCTATGTGAAAGCAAAAATAATGGTGTTACTTGTCATCTTTTATTTGGTCATTTAGGTAACTATAAAACTATTAATCCAAACGTATTAGAAGATGTAGCTATTTGGTTTAAAAAAATAACAGAAAGATCATAATATGATTATCCCCGCCCAAAGCCTTTTAGTTCCATTCTCAAATCAACCAAGATTACCTAAAAATTTCGTTATATCAGACTTAAACTACTTATGCCCAAGAATAGAAACAGTAACAAATATAATATATCCAGCTTATGTTTGGTGGCTTAGATCTTTAAAGTTAACCAAATGGACTCATAAATGGGATTGTGACAATTTTGCTGACGCTTTTAAGCTCTACTCATGTGGATATCATTATCAAAATTTGCAAGACGAAGCAGAGGGCATAGGTATTGGAGTTATTAACTATATGGCTAATAGCAAAGCAGAAGATGGCTTAAAAGGTGGCCATGCTATCAATATTATTTATGCTCAAAACAATAAAAACGATGATAATATAAGCGATTTTGATGTATATTTCCTTGAGCCTCAAAATGGCAAGCTATACTCTCTAACACCAGAAGAATTTAATAGCATTTGGACAGTTTATATATAAAATATCTTGACTTTAAGTTAAATAAGTCATATAGTACTTATATGAAACAAAAAATTCTAATAATCCTATCAAGTTTGTTTATTTTAACTAATATTACCCATGCCCAAATGAAGTGCTCTATTTGGTCAGAAGATTTTGGTAATGAACAAAATGCAAGAATAAGATCCCTTAAAGAAGAGGAAAGATACTACAAGATTCAATATAATATCTTAAATAAACCATCCGTCTCTCATAGAGATGTTGTTCTCTTAAGACAAGCTACCCATCAACTTGGTTTGACAAAAATAGGTGAGCTTCAAATCACAAGAAATAAATGCTTCACTAGGACAGAAAGACAACCAATGGTCTTCACAAGAATATGTCAATAAGATTTTTAACTTTATTTCTTTTATTATTTTTAAATTTTAAAAGCTATAGCCAAAGCCTGCCTTCTTGTAGAATATTAAATCTCCCAGAGTCTTGTTTTATAAATAGCGTCATAGCTTATGAAAAAGTAAATAAAGAATTAAAAGATTACAATATTTGGTCTAATATTCTTGCTGTTGCTTTTCTTGAAAAAAGGGGAAATTCAGTTTTTCAGGGTGCTCATGCAGTTTGCGTAATAGAATGGCAAAATAGACTTTATGTTTACGACGTAAATAAAGGTACCCTGCCAATGGATTGTGGAGTATATAAAATAAACTTTAAAAGTGACGCCAAGGCTCTAGCAACAATACTTTTTCCAGATAAACGTATTATAGATTGTGATTTTTTAAAAGATTAGGCTTGTAATATATAGGTGTAAATATATACATGTTTAAATGTATATTAGGCCTTTCGGCTTTTTTATTAGCAGGTTGTGCCGCATTTTTTTCTGTTAAAGGAATAGCTCTACTCTTTTCTGCAAGTTTTTGGAGCGTTGCAGTTATGGCTGGATCTCTAGAAGTAGCAAAATTAGTATCTGCGTCTTATCTTTACAGACATTGGAAAGATACAATAGCTATTTTAAGAAATTATATGTTGTGTTCCACAGTTTTATTAATGATTATAACAAGTCTAGGAATTTTTGGTTTTCTTTCTGATGCTTTTCAACGCAACTTTTCTCAATATAGTTTAAATTTAAATAAGATCCAATCCCTAAAATCTCAAGAAGGTTTTATTTCGTCTCAAACAGATTTCAATAGAAGTAAACTTAAAGATCTAATAGATTTACAAAAAACTTATCAAACATCTTTTGATTCAGTCGTAAAGCAAGAGGTAAGTACGACCAAAACTACGCAAGGAGGATTTTTTAGCTCAGATAAAACAGAAAAAGTTATAGACTCTAAACTATTAGATAGTAAAAATAAAATAATAGAAGGTTCTCAAAAAAATATAAATTCTCTTTTCGCTCAAATACAAACTGTCACAATTAACCTTGAAAATTTAGAGAAACAATCAACTAAAATATCTCAAGACATTATGGTTCTTGAAAGCGATAACTCAAAAGGCGAAATTGGTACATTTAAATTTGTCGCCGAAGCTTTTAATTTAAAAATAGAAAATGCAGTTAGGATTTTTATCATTTTAATTATTATAGTCTTTGATCCATTAGCAGTAGCTTTAGTTATTGCTTACAATAGTCTTTCTTCCGACAAAAAACAAACAGTAATACAAATAGAAAAAATTATAGAAAAACCAATAGAAAAAATAAAAGAAATATTTCACGAATATAAACGCGGTACTAAAAGATCTCACAACCCAGACCTTGCAGATCCAAATTTAATAGATTAAACTTTTAATATATAAATATTTTACATTAAAGATAAAATATAGTGTAAATTATTGGTAATAACTCATGTCTAAAAAACATCGAAAAGAACAAAAAGAGGATAAGTCACCAGTAGTTCCTCAAAGAGATAAGATTCAACAACCCTTGAATATTAGGGATCTCAATTGGACAGAAAATCAAAAAAAGTTCATTCAAATCCTACAAGATAAATCCACTAAGATGGTTTTTTGTAAAGGACCAGCAGGAACAGCTAAAAGTTTGTTAAGCGTTTATTGTGCTCTTCATGCAATTAATAACAAGAAGGTAGGAGAGATATTTTATATTCGTAATCCTGTGGAAAGTAGCACTCATAATCTAGGATTTCTTAAAGGCGATCTTCATGAAAAATTAGATCCATATTTACAACCTTTAATGGACAAACTTCATGAGCTTTTACCAAAAGGTCAAGCAGAATTGCTATTAAAACAAGAAAGAGTCAAAGGATTACCATTAGGATTTTTAAGAGGACTTAGCATCAATGCTAGTTATATTATCTGCGACGAAGCCCAGAACTTAAGTATTCATGATCTTTTATTAGTTAGCACTAGAATGGGTAAATTTAGTAAACTAATATTTATTGGAGATATTCGTCAATCAGACATTAAGAATAGTGGTTTTGAGAGAATATATCAGCTCTTTGATGACGAAAAAAGCGCAAGCAAAGGTATTGTAACTTTTAAATTCGGCACAAGCGATATTATGAGAAATGATATATTAGCTTATATTATTGAAAAGTTTGAAGAATTGAAATAATTTTGTGTAATATTACCATATGGAAGAGAATATAAAAGAAAATAGTTTCAATAAAAACGTAATTGAAGTTTATACTCAAGAGCCAGGATTTACTGGATATAAAGGTTTAGATTGGAATAGACTAGACGATATTGAAGATCTAGTAAATAAAAATGGTAATTGGATTTCTAATGATGTTGTTGGTACTAGTAATGATATTGTTATGTGGGCTAATTCTGATAGAAAAGAACTTTTTGTTCAAAATTTAGGAATGAGTCCACTTTATGTTAAATATGGTGATGATGAAAGTGCTTCTGCTACTAGTTTTAATTTTATTTTAACTAGTGGATCAGCAGTATCAGCTGGAGACGGCGGAAGTTTAAGTGATTCAAATTATACTGGCGAAGTTTACGTTTATTCTAGTAGCTCCCCTAATTTTATTGCTTGGGAAAGAGGCACAAGTGCTCCAACTGGATTCTGGAAAGATTGTAGAAAAGAAACTTCGTATACAAATTATGATAGTTTTAACTGGGTGACTAGCGGCTCATTAGACGGAGGATTTCATGGATCATATGATGGCAATGAAACTATAGGCGTAAATGTTCCAGCATCTGGAAATGCCCAAGCTATTGAATATAAAACTTGTTTTAAAAATGTAGTTGGATATAGTATATGGCCTACGCTATCTTGGGACACTCAGCCAATTTACGAAGCAACAGCAGGTCAAGAAAATGATTGTTATGCTAGAATATCTTGGAACGATGTTATTATTTTTGAAATGATTAATAATAATGTAACAGTTCCTGTAAATGGAAGCATATACTCAAACAATTTGAATAATGATAGAAAATTTTTAAATGGACAATATGGCGAATTTAGAATTAAGTTTGAAACAAAAAATAGCTCTTTAGAATCACAATTGTATTTTCTCAACGATTAAAATTTAAATAAAAACTAGATATTTTGAATAAAAATGCATAATATATATATTATGCTAAAAACATACTGTTCAGAATGTGGCGGACCAACAGAATATTCCCTTAATAAGCCTAAATTTTGCAGTAATTGTGGCAATTCTTTCGACAAAAAAGTAGCATTACAAGTTTTAAAGCCGAAGAGAACAATATCTAGAGTACAAGAACCGACAGAAGATGATATAGAGGATATTGATGAGGGTGAAGAGATAAATTATGTGCCTGATATTCAAAAAATAGATTACGAATTATCTTTACCTCCAAAAAATAAAGAAACAATTGGCAATTTAGCAGGAACTTCCACAGATTCATCTGACCAAAATTGGCCGAAAATAAAAACTCCTAAAGTCAGTAAAAAAGAGTTTTTAGATAATTTTGCAAAAGAGGCTGGATCCATTAGAGGAAAACTCAATAGGAAACATGGCCCTAAAAATTAAATTTGAAGCTTGTATAGATCAAATCAATACAGAGATTATAAAAAGAAAGCACAAGTGGAATCTTACCGCTATAGCTTGGATGGATTTTAATGATGTGTCACAAATTTTAAGGTTTCATATTTACAAAAAATGGCATTTATATAATCAAGAAAAACCCCTAGCTCCATGGGTTAACACAATAATCAGTAATCAAATTAAAAATTTAATAAGAAATAATTATAGTAATTTTACTAGACCTTGTTTAAAGTGTTCTGCGGCTGATATGGATCATGGTTGCGCTATTTATGGGACGCAATGTAATACTTGTCCTTTATACGCAAATTGGGAAAAAAATAAGAAAAGTGCACATGACACAAAATTGACGGTAAGCATGGAAAACCATTCTCAAGAAATAAATAGTATTCCTAATGAAAATTTAAACATGGAACAAAGTGCAAAAAATATTCATAATAAAATGTCAAAAGTTTTAAAGCCTATAGAATGGAAAATATATAGACATCTTTATATAGAAGGCAAAAATGAAGAGCAAACAGCTAAATTAATGGGTTATAGAACTAGCGAAAAAAATAGAATAGCAGGATATAAGCAAATTAAAAATATAAAAAAATCTATTATAATTAAAGTCAAAAAACATCTATATAATGGGGAGATAGACATAGTATGAGCGAAGACTTTTTTATCCTGTCTGAAGAGCAAAAATTAAAACTATTAAATGAATGGAATAACCGTCCAGATAATCCTCCTTCATTGGCTGAACTAGTTAAAATAGCTTTTGATAGAGAAGATTTAGACGGAAGAAGCAAAGAAGGAAAATCTGTCAAACAATTTTTAGCTTCAAGACAGATTAAACCTAGAAAAAGCCATGAATACGAAGCCAAAGGTCTTATAGAATTAAATAATGAACAAAAAGAATATATAAGTAATAATTGTCATGTTATGACTGGATTAGAAATTGCCAAAATTTTATTTAAAGATGAAACTCTAACAAATCTTTGCCAAGAAAGCAGAAGCGTTTTAGACTACATGAAAAGTATACCTACAAACATAAAATATAATAATAGCGAAAACGAAGAAGCTTCTACTGGAGATTATAAACCGCCTCGTAGTGAAGAAAGAATGATAGCAAAAATTAATAAATATGTTTTAGATGGAATAGACAAAAGCAAGATCACTCATGGTCAAAAAAGAGAAGTCATTGCCATAATAAGCTATATGAATACTCATAGATTTATACATCAAATTAATCTTTATGATAATGAAAGTGATCGCGAACTTTTTGAGAGTAGTTTCGTAAGATATACTTATAATAAAAGTGATTTAACTCAAGAAGAAGTAGATCAATATATAGTACTTTGTACAGAAGTTCTTATTTCTTCTAGTATACAACAAACCATTAGCGTATTACAAAATCAAATCGAATTAGCTATTCAAGATGATGGTAAAATCCCTATGGCATTAGTTGAAGCAAGTAATACGGCTAGAAAAGAGTACAATGATTGTGTAAACAGGCAGCAAAAACTAAATAATGATTTGAAAGTCAAAAGAAGCGAAAAATTAAGTAAACAAGTTAAGGATACGGCTTCTATTATAAATCTTGTGCAGATGTGGAAAGAAGAAGAGAGTAGGGTTAAATTAATTAAAATGGCAGACCTTAAGAAAAAAAGTTTAGAGAAAGAAATAGAAAGACTCTCTTCTATGGACGAGATAAAATGCAAAATTTTAGGGATATCAAGAGACGAAATATTAAATGGTTAATTTATGTCAATTATTTGCAAAGTAGATGGAAAAGAATTTAAAGATGAAAAAAGTCTTCATCTTGCGCTCAGGGGCTATGGGTTAAATAAAGAAAAATATTATCATGAATATTATCCTAAAAAAGATTTACTGACTGGTGAAACAATAAATTTTAAAACCAAAGAGCAGTATTTAAATAGTGATTTTAATGATAAAAATAATATGAAAAAATGGCTTAAAAACCAGTCCATAGAAAAAGCTCAAAAATATTGTAAGTCATTATTAATCAAGCGTAAAGAAGAAAAGAAAATTATATACTCACCAAACCAAGTAGAGTTAAGGACTATTATGAGTCCCTCAGTTATATTCTATAATAAAATTTTTGATGATTATTATGATGTCTGCTCTGAAGTAGGTTTAGAAAATAAGTTCATACATCCTAAAAATATAGCTCACCAATTTCAAAATAAATTGACAATAAGAGATACAATATATGTTGATACCAGAGAACAAAGTTGGCTTAAATTCAATATACCTTTTGAGATTCAGACCCTACCATATGGAGATTATACTTGCTCAAATGATAATTGTAATTGTTATATTGAACGTAAAAGCTTAAGTGATTTCATTAGCACTTTAAGTAGCGGCAATTTAAATAGGTTTAAAAATGAAATAGAAAAGGCTAAGATTAATAATGCGTATATTGTCGTGGTGATAGAAGAAAAACTACAAAACGCTTTGAGCTTTCAATATTTACCTCATATTAGTAAAAAAATTAAAGCTACCCCAGAATTTATATTTCATAACGTTAGATCATTAATACAAGATTATAGTAATTTACAATTTTTATTCGTAGACGGTAGAGAAGAAATGAAAAGAGTTATAGAATCTATATTGGCTTCAAACTGTTTTTACAAAAAGGTAGATCTTCAATTGGCTTATGATCTAAAATTACTATGATATATTGTCCAGATAAATATATAAAAAAAATAAAAGACGTAAATGCCGAACTTATGGAAATGAAAGGTTTTCTTAACGATAAAGAAGCAAAAATATCATTGGCAAAATTTTTAAGAGCAAATATTGGGTTTACTACAGAATTGATAAGTGGTGTTAAGTTGGCCCCATATCAAGAATTACATCTTAAAGCTTTTTTTAATCGTAATTTTAATATGTCTGTTTTTGGTCGTGGTTGTGGCAAGACTTTTACAGCTGCAGTTTTTTGTTTTCTTCAATGTGTGTTTGAACCTAATACAAAAATTTTAATTGCTGGCCCTACGTTTAGAACTGCACGATTTATATTTAATAATTTAGAAAAAATAGTTAGTAGTCCAGGAGCAGAATTATTAGCCCAATGCTTTGGTGCAAAATCCAAAAGAAATGATCAATTTGAATGGGAAATAAATGGAGGAAGTATTGTAGCAATTCCTTTAAACGGGGAAAAAATAAGAGGCTTTCGCGCAAATGTATTAGTTTTAGATGAATTTCTTTTACTTCCAGAAGAAATTATTAAAAACGTTCTTATGCCATTCTTAGTCGCCCCACAGAATATTAAAGAGCGCATGCAAATTAGAGAATTGGAAGATAAATTAATTGAAGAAGGATCCATGAAAGAGGAGGATAGAATGGTTTTTGAAAACGACAGTAAAATGTTAGCTTTTTCTTCTGCGAGCTATACTTTTGAAAATTTATACAAAGTATATACTGAATGGTCTGAAAAAATAATAAATGATGAAAAAGGAGAAGCATCTTATTTTGTCAGTCAAATAAGTTACGATGCTCTACCAGAGGAAATGATTGACAAGACAATTATAGAAGAAGCCCAATCTGGAGGGGCAAGTCATAGTAGTTTTTTAAGAGAATATTGCGCTAGATTTACTGATGGAAGTGATAGTTATTTTAATGCAAAAAAAATGGAAGAATGTACATTAAAATATAATGAAAAACCTCATACTCTATTAAAAGGCGAGCCTGGAAAAAAGTATATTCTTGGCATTGATCCAAATATGAGTGATAGTCCTAATGCCGATTATTTTGCTATGGCAATCTTAGAAATAGACGAAGAAAAAAAACATGGCATATTAGTACATACTTATGCAGGACTTGGTAATTTGAAAAATCATGTAGCTTATCTTTCTTACATTATGGATAATTTTAATATAGTTTTAATCATATTAGATAATGCTGGAGCAGATGTATTCACAGCTTCTTGCAATGAATCAGAATTATTCAAAAAACAAAAATTAGAAATTAAAACTTTTGATCTTGATTCTGATTTAGAAGGATTAGATTACGAAATGATGATTAAAAATGCTAGAAAAAAATATAATTTAGAAGATAAAAGAATAGCTTTTAATCAAGTCTTTACAAGTACATTTATTCGTAAAGCTAACGAACATTTACAAGCATGTATTGATTATAAAAAAATATGGTTTGCTAGCAAAACAGCATCAAATGAAGAATTTTTTAACAACGCAGTTAATCGTGGAGCACCAATAGAATTAATAAAGAGCGAAAACAAGAAAGACTGGACAATATTAGATTTTATAGAAGATCAAGACGATTTCATAAATCAAACGAAAAAACAATGTACTCTTGTGGAACATTCTTCCACTAGCAGAGGAAATCAAACTTTTGATTTACCTCAACATTTAAAAAGAAGCACTTCTGCGAATAAAGCCAGAAAAGACAATTATTCAGCTTTAATGCTAGCTAATTGGGGGCTTAAGTGTTATTTAGATATGATGAATATTCCTCAAGTAGAAGAGCAGTGCACTTTTTCCCCTATAATGATCAAATAAATTGGTTATTTTCCTTTATTTTAGTATTATACTTAATATAAGGTGTAATATTTTATATAAAAATGGCTAAAAATTTAAAAAAATACCAAAAACAAGCTAAAAATAACCACAGCGAACCTATTATGGTTTCTTCAGCTTCTGTGTCAGAGGTAAGAGCTTCTACAGAAGGATCTCCCACCAGAAGAAATCTTTCTTCTAATATCCAAAGAACAGACAAGTACAAGAATATTGATGAAGGTTTGATACCTTTTAGATACTCTACTGGAATAAAGAATGCATCTAATATGAATATTAGAGATGCAGTTATTCTTTGCCAAAAAGCATATTATAATTTCTCTATTTTTAGAAACACAATAGATTTAATGACTGAATTTTCAAATAGTCATATTTATTTTACTGGAGGAAGTCAAAAGTCAAAAGATTTTTTTGAAGCGTTATTTAAAAAAATAAATTTAGCAGATTTTCAAGATCAATTTTTCAGAGAGTACTATAGAAGTGGAAATGTTTTTATATATAGATTTGATACTAAAGTAAAAGATGCTGATATAAATAAAATCACACAAACTTTTGGTTTAAAAACTTCAAAAGCTTCTGTGAGTCTGCCTTCTAGATATATCATATTAAATCCATCAGATATACAAATGGCAGGAAGTATTAATTTTTCGCTAGGAAGATATTATAAAATTATTAGTGATTACGAGTTAGAAAGATTAAAAGCTCCAAAAACAGACGAGGATATTGAAGTTCTTAAAAGCCTACCACGAGAAACGCAAGATTTAATTAAAAATAAAACAGTTGGGATTTTAACTTTACCTTTAGATCCAGAAAGACTCTGTGCAGTTTTCTACAAGAAACAAGACTACGAACCATTTGCTGTGCCTATGGGATTTCCAGTGCTAGATGATATTAATTGGAAAGCTGAAATGAAAAAAATGGATATGTCTATTACAAGAACAATGCAACAAGCTATTCTTTTGGTAACAATGGGCACAGAACCAGAAAAAGGCGGAGTTAATCAAAAAAACTTAGAAGCGATGCAAAAACTTTTTGAAAATCAAAGCGTAGGAAGAGTACTTATTGCAGATTATACAACTAAAGCACAATTTGTTATCCCTGATATTGGAAATCTTATTGGGCCACAAAAATATGAAGTTGTAGATCGAGATATTCAAATTGGTTTAAATAATATTTTAATTGGAAATGAAAAATTTGCTAACACAAGCATTAAAGTACAAGTTTTCATAGAAAGACTAAAACAAGCTAGAGAATCTTTTATTAATGAATTCTTAGTCCCAGAAATTAGAAGAATTAGTAAGGATCTTGGTTTTAAAAACTATCCAAATCCTCATTTTGAAGATATTGATTTGAAAGACGATTCCCAATATACAAAAGTATACAACAGATTAATGGAATTAGGCATTTTAACTCCAGAAGAAGGTATTAGAGCGATAGAAACTGGAAGGTTGCCGACTCAAGAAGAGTCTGAAGTAGCTCAACAAAAATATAAAGAATTAAAAGATAAAGGCTATTATCAACCATTGATTGGTGGAATGAAACAAGCAGAAGCTGGTAGACCAGATGGATCTAAAGCTCCACAAACCACGAAAAATGTTAAACCAATTGGACAAGGAGAGCAATCAAAAGCCGAAGAGAAGTATAGCTTTAATAAAGTCAAAGAAAATTTAATTCTTGCTCAAAAATTAGAAGAAGAAGTTTTAGCTTTTCTAAGAAAAAAACACAATTTAAGAAAATTAAGCTCTAAACAAAAAGAAATAGGCGAACAAATTACTAAAATTATTATAGCCAACGAAATACCAGAAAATTGGAATTCAAAAATTCAAGATTATATAAATTCTCCAATTGACAAAAACCACGAAATAGTTTCAAGTATTAATTCTGTGTCTTATGAGCATCAAATAGATTCTTATTTAGCAAGTATTTTATTTCATAGTAAGGTAAACTAATATGCCAAGCTACATTAGAGTTAAGCAGCTAAATCAAGACGAATTAACACAATTTTTTACTGGAGCAATAAGTCAACAAGAAAGCTTGCTAAATACTATAGTTTTGTCTCAAGCTATGGGACTTACTGGGGATCAAGAAATTAGTGGAGTTAAAACTTTTTCTAATGATTTGGTAGTTGGAAACATTTATTCAACTGGAATTGCGTCGTTTGATATTGATGAAGATAGTAGTTTAGATATTTCTGGTAATTCGATTACATTTGATTCAATGGAAATTACTGGCACACTTCAGTTTCATCCGACAAGTGGAATTAGAATTTATCATAATAATAAATCAAATCCTGCACCAATTTCAATAACAACAGGCAATAAAGTTTTTATCAACGGAAATAGCACTTTTGGAGTTTACAATGCTTACATAGGAAATTCGTACAACGATATGAATCCCAATAATTTAAGAAATTCTCTTAGCGCACCTGGTTCCTATAACTTTTTGCCTAGTGGTTTACAAAATGATAATATATTAAATCTTTTTCTTGGGTCGTTAGATCCAGATAGTGCTCTTGTTAAGAAACATGCTACAAAAGTCCATTCTTATGTTATGGTTGATGAAAGGGAGATATTAGGCGAAACTTTTACTTCAAAAAATTATATACCAATAACTGGTGGAATTTACAAGGGAAAAGCTCTTAAAAAAATAAAATATGGAACAACAATAGGAAATGGATACACAAGAATTATCTTAAAAGGTTCTGGATTTTGGAGTGATACAAGTCATTTTCCTCATGGTGATGCACGCTACTCTCCAGCTATTATCAAGCCAAAAAGTCATCATTTAGAAACATTCTATGATATAACTGTTCCTAGTGGAGGAGGAAAACTAAGACCTTTAAAATTTGAATTGCCATCAAACAAATCAATTCAAGGTCAAGTTTTAAATTTAGCTTTTCATTTTGAAGCAGACAATAATCCTCAAGTTGTTAGTGGATTTTATGTCGGGTATAATGGGGGGAATCTGTCGATGCCTATATATACTGGAGAAATTTTCACTTTAACTGGGGCTAATTATTCATTTTCTCAAAAAGAAAGAATTGTTTGCATCAAACAAGGCAATCGTAAAGAATCTCTATCTAATAACCCTTATGATTCTACCAATCCAAGTTATATTTATAACGCAGGAGAGACTTCGCAAATTCTTTATTATGAAAGATGGTAAAAATAAGTGCTATAACGAGACTCTGCATCACATGCAGGGGCATGAGGATATGTTGGCACACACATATTCATGAGGCCCTCTCATCACATGAGGGGTCTCGTTATCGCATTTAAGGAGAATAAAAATGAAAAATGAAAGAATAGAAGCAGATTATATAAAAGCTAAAAATTTAATATCAGAAATTGTAACTTTACCAGTAGTATACAATACTGGGGACCAAACAGTCAGCGGAGTAAAAGATTTTGCATCTCGCCCAACCATAAGTGGATCAGAAGTCGCACTTAATGGTGATGCAATTGCATACGCAATTGCTTTAGGATAAAAATGGTGTAATTTAATACAAAACTATGAAACAACCAGTAAATAGCTACACATTCAATCCAACTTTAAAAACTCTTACTTTTAATAACTTAAATGTAAATTTAGATCAAATTCTTTTAATTGTAAATGTTAAATCAGGCACAATTTATTATAATTTTGCTTCAGGACCAAGAATAAAAAGCCTTGCATATAATGCTCCTTCAACAGTTTTAGTTTTAGCCGACTCAATAAGTACTGATACTGCTTCTTCTTCTGACCCAATGATCATATATTATGATGATCACGCAGAAGGTGGAAGCGCTGATTCTTCGATAAATACTGTATTTAATAGTATATCTTCTGATACTTTAGCTAATGCAAATGCAAGTAGAAAACTTCTAACAATTTATAATGATGGTCCTGGAAATTTATATGTTCTCTATGGAGATGGTGCAGAAATCAATAATTTCAGTATAAAACTTAGAATAGGAGATTATTTTGAAATAGAGAAGTATAAAGGACTAGTCACAGCTGTATTCGAAAATGTTGGTGGCGAAGCTTATGTAACGGAGATTTCATAATGGGCTTGTTTCGTTCTGATTTTATATTTACTGGAGATTTAAACGTTTCACTTAGAAACAATAAAACGTTTGGAAGATATTCAAACGGGGACACTATTCCAGCAAGTGGAAAAACTACTCCAGAAGTTTTAAAATTAGCTTTGAGCGAGCCTATTCCCCCAACAGTTTCTTTAACATCTAATTCTATTGTAGCATTTAATCAAACTTCTATCAATAATATATTATCAGCTTCAAATACGATAAATAGTTTAAATGCATCTGTTAAGTCTGGTTATATAGAATACAGAAGAGGTTCAAATGTAGATTGGAGCAAAATATTTCAAAATACAAATACAACTTTTGGTGAATCTCATACTTTTACTGATAGCCCTTTAAATGCAAATCCATTTAATTATAGATATATAGTAGAAGATACAGCTGGAGGAATTGGTACTGGAATATTGACAATAACCCCAACTGCTTATGCTAGTCCTACACTTTCAAATGTTTCTATTGGTTCAGACACAGAGTTAGGAAATATCTCTACAACTTTAGGTTGTACAATAAACAGAAATTCTTCTAATGTAAATTTAACTAGTTATCAATTGCAATATCAGTCTGTCATAAATGGAGCCACTTCTGCTTGGACAAACATTGGTACATCTACTTCAATTTCTGGTCCATCCTCTGTTGTTAGTAGAGCTCATAATGATACAAGCTTAATAAATGCTTCAAGTATATCTTATAGAATTCAAATTGTGGACGCATATCAAACTACAATAATAAATTTAGGCACAAGATCATTATCTTATAAAATTTATTTTGGATATAGCGCTAATACAACTTTAACTTTAGCTCAAATTCAAGCTTTAACAAATTCTACTCTATCTAATTCAAAAACTAGAACAATTTCTTCTGTGACGGCCCCTGATGGAAATTATACATATTATTGTTATCCAGCTTCAGAAGGAAATCTAACTTCTGTTCTATTAGATGGAGCTTCTCCAGTTCTAACATCTTTCACAAAGCTAACAAATGTTGCAGGGACCAACACTAATGGAGCGAGTGTAACTTACATAGTATATAAGTCAAATTCTACAAAAGCATTTACTAATATGACTTTGGCATTTAATTAATTATGGCAATTTATAGACCAGATATTTACGAACACAACAATCCTAATAATGCGATTGCAGATTTAAATTTTGTACGAGGAGGAGCAAGAATCGTTGCAAATTTAAATGAATTATATCAAATAGCTAGCGGAGTTAATACTAAAGTAGACCAACTCAAGCAAAACGTTACAAGAGTATATGTTAGTAGCGAAGATAGATTTTATTTATTAAAAGATATTGCAAATGCTTCTGGAGCAAATGGTTGGAAATTAGAAAATTATGTTTTTACAACTGGAGCTCAAACAGTAAGTGGAGCAAAAACTTTTACTAATTTGATTACAACAAATCAATTCAAAATGTATGATATAGATGCTTTTGATGTGTCTGGAGTTAATATTAATATTAATGATGGTCAAGTAAATTTTAAAAATCGTCCTTATGTTAATGGAAGTGGGGTGCGCTTACTTGGAGAAGGAACAGATGGAACGGTCAATAACGCAGGAACAACTGCTTTTGATGGAAATAGAAGTATTAAAAGATCAACTTTTCCTTACAATTTAAATGTTGGTGGAACAAATGTTGTAGACTTTTTAGAAAATGCATTTTTTCCTCCTGTACCAGCTGAAATTTCTTTAAATAGTTATACTCTTAAAGATTCTAATTATGGTTATACAGTCCAAATTGTTGGAAATATAATACAAAATAATGAAACATTTACACTAGGAGCATTAACAGCAAAAAAAGCTAGCACAAATGAAGAAATATTATTTATATCTAGTCCAAATTATGGTGATTTCAATTATACATCAACAACGACTATAAGCTCTGATACTACTATAGATGTTAGTGCGATTTTTAGTAATGGGGTCACAACAAAAACTATTTCTATTAGCAAAGATATAAATTTTGAATATCCATTTTATTATGCTACAGGAGACAGCAATTCATCTTTCAATAATATTCTTTATGTAGACGCAAACCCAGCTTCAAGTTTAAGACCTGGAGTAATTAAAAAATTAGAAGAAAAATCAGATAAAACAATAACTTTTAGTCCAACTGGTAATTTTATGTATGCTTTATTTCCTAGTATTTGGGGAAACGCAACAAGTATTAAAGACCAAAATGGATTAGAAAATATAGGAGGATGGACAAGAGCGCAATCATATCCATACGATGTATGGAAATCTAATAATACTTCAAGTGTATCTAATTTTAGTTTAACCTTTAAATTTATATGAACACAGGAATACAATTAGCATTAAATTTTGATCTAAAAGCTCCGCTTCCATTAGATCAAAGATTATCAGTAAATACAACATCAGAATTAAATTCTATTCCTAATCCATATTCTGGAATGCAAGTTTATTCTGCAGATACTCAAACAATATATTATTTAAAAAATATTATAAATGATCAAAAAACTTGGTCTCTTTTTCCATCAGCAGATCAGTTTGTTGGAATTACTGGGGATCAAAGCATTTCTGGAATTAAAAATTTTGATACTTATCCGATGGTAAATGTACAGGGAGAGATGAAAAGAGTAATAACTCAAGGAGATCAATCTCTAGGCGGCCTTGTCGGTATTCCAAATTTTCCACAAAACGCAGTATATAATGATAATATATTAATGAATTGTAATGCTAGTGGATATTTAACTGGAGTTGGATATAGTGGAAATTATGATGGTGGATATTTCTTTGGAAGAACAAAAATAACTCAAAATACAACTAGGATAGTAGAAACTGGCATAGGCGAAAACTTCATTCCAGTGACAGAAACATCAGCAGTAAATGGCGTACCATTTTCAGGAGCATGGAGGTGGTTATCTTGCAGTAGTGACGCAAAGTATATAACAGCTTCTCGTGATACTAATTACCTTTATTCATCAAATGATTTTGGAAAGAGTTGGTATCCAACGGCTAAAGATTTTGGAAATAGGAATTGGAGAGGAATTTCCATGAGTGCTGACGGAAAATATCAAGTTGCCGTCTCTACATATCTTGTCGGCGTAAATGGCTTAGTAATAGTTTCAAAAGATTATGGAATTTCTTGGACAGCTAAATTCAATGATACAAATGATTGGGTGGCACCTGCAGTAAGTTCTGATGGGAAATATATAACGGTTGCTTATAGTAATGGCGCAGCTTCAGAAGTCTATATTTATCGTTCTATTAATTATGGAGAAAGTTTTACTTTAGTTGGACCGATTGCCAATAATGTACAAATACAAACTTTGAGATTTATAACGATGAGTAGCGATGGAAAATATCAAACTATTGTTGCGTCAAAATATATCCTAGCTTCTTCTGATTACGGACAAACTTGGAGACAAGCATATGTGTCTACTACAAACACACCTTTCTTTTCTGTTTCGATGAGCACAGACGGAAGATTTCAAATTGTTACGACTTCTGGTGGAAGCGCATATGATGGAGAAGTTTATGCATCTAATGATTATGGATTTAATTGGAAATCAATAAAAAATTTTGGTAGGAATATTCCTTTAACTTCAATTTCTAACAGCGATCATGGTAGACTGTCAGTAATGACAATGAAAAATGGATTTATTTTAACTTCTAATGACTATGGCAATAATTGGAAAATTAAAACTACAAAACAGAATAATACTACTACTCTTACATCTGCAATTTCAGATACTACAGCTGCCAGTATTAATATTAATGTACTTTCATCAGCTGGAATGTTTGTAGGAAATACAACTGGTGGAAGCAACTTCTTATTGATTGATAATGAAGTTTTCTACATAACTGCGATAAATGGGAACGCTGTTACGGTCACTAGAGCATACGCTGGGACAGCAGCATCAACACACGCAAATGGAGCTACAGTTATACTTTCAAATGATTGGCGAAGAACAGCAATGAGTAATGACGGAAAAACTCTAATTGCATGTGACAATAATTATGGTGATCCAGCGACTAATACAAAAGGTGGATATATTTATATTTCTACAACTGACGAAAAAGTTGATGGTAATTTTTATGCAGATAATTTAGTTTATAATGTTGGAGATCAAAATATAAGTGGAGTCAAAAATTTTATTAGTCGTCCACAATTTGGTGGAACAAATCTTGCAACTACTGCAGATGTAGCAGGAGGGACTATTACTGATTACGTTAATTTAACTACACCCCAAAATATCGCAGGAGTAAAGAACTTTAGCAGTCGTCCACAATTTAATACAGCAGACTTAGCTACTGTCTCGCAAATTCCTACCAACACAACTTACGTTGATATGACGACAAATCAAACTGTTGTTGGCGTTAAGAATTTTAGTAGTCGTCCACAGTTTAATTCAGCAGACTTGGCTACAACTTCACAAATTCCTACCAATTTAACTTACGTTGATTTAGCTAGTACTCAAACAATTCAAGGGGATAAAACTTTCAGCAATACTCCAAAGGTTTTAGTTGCAGGAGTCTCAAAAGCTTTGGCTATAAAAAATGAAACTGTAGATTTAACTACAACTCAAACTGTTGCAGGTGTTAAGAACTTTAGCAGTCGTCCACAATTTAATACAGCAGACTTAGCTACTGTCTCACAAATTCCCACCAATACAACTTACGTTGATATGACTACAAATCAAACTGTTGCAGGTGTGAAGAACTTTAGTAGTCGTCCACAATTTGGTGGAACAGATCTTGCACTTATTACTGAAGCAGGAGGAGGAGCAGCTATTACTGATTATGTTAAACTTACAACAGCTCAAACTATCGCTGGACTCAAAACGTTTTCTGACGGAGTAATCTCAAGTGTTGGTATTACTGGTACGAATTTAGTTTACAACACTGGAGATCAAACTATCGCTGGAATTAAAGATTTTAGTAGTCGTCCAAAATATAACGGCACACAACTCCCTATAGCTTCAGATATTCCTACTAATACAACTTACGTTGACGTGACTAACGCCCAAACCGTTAACGGGCTTAAAACGTTTGGTAATGTTCCAAAAGTTCTAGTTGCATCGGTATCAAAAACTTTAGCTTTAAAAGAAGATGTTGTAGATATGACTACAGCTCAAACTGTTGCAGGTGTGAAGAACTTTAGTAGTCGTCCACAGTTTAATTCAGCAGACTTGGCTACAACCTCGCAAATTCCTACCAATTCAACTTACGTTGATATGACTACAGCTCAAACTGTCGCTGGAATTAAAACGTTTTCTTCTGTACCAATATTTAGCGCAGGAGCTGATTTTAATGGAGGTAAAATAGCAAATGCTGTACCAGAAGTGCTACAACTTTCTGCTAGTTTTACTTTAGACTCCACTCATAATGGTAAAATAATTATGGTAAGCACGGCTGCTGGTCCAATTACAATTACTACTCCAGCATCAACTCCTATTGTAGGTTATAATGTTTCTATTATACAAGTTGGTGCGTCTGCTGCAGTTACAATTGCCCCAGGATCAGGCGCAACATTACTATCTTTTAATAATCAATACAAAACTGCTGGATTATATGCAGCAATATCAATAGTACATTGGGGCGCTAATCAGCTTATAATGTATGGAAATACAACAGCATGATAGTATTACCCTCTGTTCAAGCTGGTATAACTGGATATTCTGGAGTAGATCTAGATTTTAAAAATTATATTTCTAAAATAGAAACCGCAGATGCAGCGAGTTTAGAGACAGCAACAAAAGATGCTATAAAAGCTTTTATTTTAGGTTGTAAGTCTGATGGGATTTGGTCATCTATAATTTCTTGTGCTATTTTTGCTGGAGCAAGGACCTTAAATGGAGCATTATCTACTATAAAAGGTAGTGCATTAACTAATAATTTATTTGTTACAGCTGATTATAATAGACAATCTGGACTTTTAGGAGGAACAGGCAAATATTTAAATACAAATTTAACTAATACTATTGATGCTACTAATAGAAATACTGTTCACGCCGCGACATATACTACTAGCGCTACTCATGCTGGATATACTTTAGGAAGTGACACAGCTCAAAATGGAACTATAGCATTAAGACCATATAGCGGTGCTACATCAATTTTTAGAGCTCACAATGGAGGAAGCATTGACAGTACTGGTGCTGTTGTTGGTTTTGCTGGAGTCAGTAGGTCTGTTTCAACCGATATAAATTTATATTATAAAACTTCAACTGGATACTTTTCTGGAACAAGTGTGTCAAGTTCAGTAGCAGTTACTGTTCCTACTAATATTTATGTATTTGATAGATTTAATTCAGGCACTATTCAATACAATAATAGAATTGCATTTTATAGTGTTGGCACTCATTTAGATTTAGTAAAATTAGAAGCAAGAGTGAAAACTTTAATTAATACTTATGTATCTTTAGGTTTGGCATAATAACTTATTATTAGATTTTAATAATATATATTATTATAATAATGTGTAATATCTTATGAAAACTATGCTGTCTAAAATCTTTGGCCCTAATTGGAGATCTTCCACTTCTGGAGTCACCACAGTAATAGCAATTACTACTGCAATAGCAATCCACTCTGATCCTTCATTGGTAGCATTTCTTCCAGACGTAGCAGAAGTTTATATAATTGGAATTTCAAAATTAGTTGCAGTTGTTTCTGGTATAGTTTTTGCATTAACAGTAAAAGATGCAGCAGTAACAGGAGGCACAGTTGCTTCTACAGTTGAGGCAGAAGAAAGAATACACCCACATGGAGAAAATATATGAATAAATTACAATTAGCCGCAGTTGCTCTTTTGAGCGTATTTCTTGGAGCTTGTGCTACAACCAATACTGGAAAAGTTGATGTTTCAACAAGTGTTGAAAATACTCTTCCTTATGTTAAACCTGCAGTTGTGCTTGCTTGCACCGTTGTTCTTGATCAAGCCACTTCTGGTAATGATAGAATTGAAAAAGCTAAAATGATAAACAATGTTGCAGCAATCGTAGAAGCATTAACAGTTGGAAGTACTCCAACTCCAGCACAACTTCAAAAAGCTCTTAATGATTATCTTCCAAGTGAAAAAACTCATTGGGCAAATTATGTTACCGTAATCAAAGATCTCTATGCTCAACAATTTGCTAGACTAGATGGAAATGGTGTTCTTGCAGCAAAGGTACTTAACGCTATTGCTTCTGGATGCAAAGATGCAACAGCAAGTTACGTAGAGTAATCATGCCAACTGGAATATTAACAGCTATACTTTCAGCAGTATCTGGAATATTCGCAGCAATCAATAACGTGTTTGGGGCAAAGAACACAAAAGAAATGAAAGATCGTCAAGAAGCGCAAAAAGAAGTTGACCATCAAAGTGAAATTGAAAAAGCGGTAAAGGAAAAAGATCTTGAAGAAGCTCGCAAGCATATTAGCTCTTAATTTTCTTTTTATTGGTTGCGCTACGGTGACTCCTAATAAAATACAAGATGATAAATCTTCTTATGATGCTACAACACCAAAGCAATATGACAAAGATAATGGTGGATTGATTTCTTTTGTTGGTGATGATGCTCTAATCACGCGTCAGGCGCGGGAACGATATAATAATTTAATTAAAATGTATAGAATCAAATTTAAAAAAGAAAAAGCAATTGATCTAAACGAAGACTCTGGTATTAAACCTTATAAAGATAATTTCGCTAATGAACTTTATTTAATTGACAGCGAACATCTTGTTTATTTTGGAGTTTTAAACTCTTGGTTAAAAGAAAAAGTAGCCCAAGACAATATCATAGACAAGACCATAGATAAAATAAATAATTAAAAAATATGGGTTTAATTTTTAATTATAACGCGGGTTCTCAGACTTATACTATCGGTGCAGGCAGCACTCATATTGGAGATTTAGAAATACCAGATGCTGTTGGAGAAAATGAATTACCAGTTGTTGGTATTGAAGCCAATGCTTTTAAAGGAAATACTACTTTAACCAGCGTAAAAATTGGAAGTAACATAACTTCTATCGGCGCTAGTGCTTTTGCAGATTGCACAAATTTAGTCTCTGTTGATGCTTCTAATTCTAATGTTGCTTATATGGGTGGACAAAGTTTTATTAATTGCCCTAATCTAGTTACTGCTTCTTTTCCTGCATTTGAAACTAGCCCACCACCATATGTCGTCTGGGAGGGTCAAAATTTCAAAAGTTGCCCAAAATTAACAACAGTTAATATCTCTAATGGTATATTAGCAATAAATTATGAGACATTTGCAGGTTGCACATTATTAAATAATGTAACTATACCTGAAACTGTCACCTCAATAATAGCTAATGCTTTTGCAGGTTGTAATGCTTTATCTTCTATAACTATTCCTAGTGCAGTTCAAACTATTGGCAATTATACATTCTCGTATTGCAGAAATTTATTATCTGTAAATTTTTCACCAAATAGTAATTTAACTACAGTAGGAAGCTATGCTTTCTTATTTTGTGATAAGTTGGTAAGTATTAATTTTAATAGTTTAACAACTTTAGGATCTAATGCGTTTTGGTATTGTGGTAAACTAGAAGATATAACTATCCCAAATAATTTAGAAACAATACCGTCATGGGCTTTTGAGTATTGTTATAGTTTAAAAAACTTTACTTTTCCAAGCGGATTAAAAAGCATAGGTCAAAAAGCTTTTGCTGCTACTGGAATTATTGCTGCAAATATTCCAAATGGAGTAACAAGCATAGGAGAAAGCGCTTTTGAATATTGCAGTGGTTTAATTACAGCGAATATACCAACGAGTATAACTAGTTTAGGCTCTAGAGTATTCAGCGGTTGTACTAATTTGATTTCTAATATGGTTTTTCCAGCAGCAATAACTCAAATACCTGATATTATTATGCAGAACTGCGCCAAAGCTTCTTTTACATTACCAAGTACATTGACTCGTATTGGAAATTATTCTTTTTTAGGTATGAATGCCATTACAAGTGTCACTTTACCAAATTCTGTAACAGCTATTGGAGATTCTGCGTTTGCTTTTTGCTCAGAACTTACTACTATAAATTTAAATAATATAATTACCGCTAATAATGCAGCTTTTCGTTATTGCACCAAATTAAATAATATTAATATATCTAGTCTTACGCAAATAAATTATGAAATCTTCAATAATTGCAGAAGTTTGACAAGTATAACAATTCCATCTTCGTGCACTTCAATCGAATCTAATGCTTTTTATTATTGCTCAAAACTAGAAAATGTTACATTTGCATCACCAAGCAACTTATTAGCTATAAAAAGTTATGCTTTTTATGGTTGCTCAAAACTAGAAAATATAATTTTGCCAAATTCAATTACTGATTTGGGCGATTATGCTTTTGGATTATCAGGTATTATTACTATTAATATTCCGACTTTAATAAATCAAATAAATTCTGGTGTTTTTTATTCTTGCCAAGGTTTAAAAACTTTCACAATACCATCAAATATAATATCTATAAAATCATCCGCTTTCTCTAGTTCTAAACTAGAAAATATTACAATACCAAATACTGTAAAATATTTAGGAGATTATAGTTTTGCATCATGCACTGCTTTAGATACTTTTATAATTTTAAGTGACGATATTACATTTGGTTTAAATGTATTTCAAGGTTCACCTATTAATTCTTTAACTTACAAAAATTTTGAATATAAATTTACTGTAGGATCGAGTTCTATTAAAAAATATAATGGTACAAATGAAAACGTTGATATTCCATATAGTATTTTTAATTCAAAAATAACCAATATAGAAAATTCAGCTTTTGAAAATAATACAACATTAAAAACAGTAAATATTTTATGTGAAATTTCAATTATAAAAAGTAATGCATTTAAAAATTGTATTAATTTATTAAATATAAACATACCAAATGGTGCAACATCAATTCAAGATAATGCTTTTTATGGATGCTCAAATTTATCTGAAATAATTTTACCTAAAAAATTAATCTCAATAGGAAATTATGCTTTTTATAATTGCTCAAAAATCTCGTCTGTTATACTTCATAAGTATGTAACAAGCATAGGTAATTATGCCTTCTCTAATTGTTCAATGTTAAGTTCAATTTATTTTAAAGGACATGCTCCTATTTTTGGAATTAATTCATTTTTAAATATAAATCAAAATAAAATGTTTTATTATTCTTACGGGAAAAATGGTTGGGGAGAAAATCCTGATATAGATCCTTTGAGTTTAATAGCTTACAGCTCTGCGGTAGCAACTGGAACAAATTTTACAGCAAAAAGAAATGTGTTTACTTCAACTAGAAGAAATGAATCTTCAATTAATCCTTTTAAAAATAAAAATTATTTATTTTTGTCTGCAACTAATAATTCTTTGAGTTCTATTTTTAATCCAGCTTCTTTTAATTCTGAAGATAGAATTTCAATAGCTAACGAAGGATTTTTAAATCAACCGTTTGCTTCTTTCAAAGTGTCTTCTTCAAATTGGGTAGATACAAATTCAAATCAAAATTCAAATACTTATTCTATTCCACAAAATTCTGTTTTGTCATTTAGCACATTTAAACCTAGTGTTTCAATTGGAGGAGGAGCAGTAATTCAAAAATATCCTGGAGGATTATTTAATTTAAGTAGTTATTACCCCGAAGATATTGATGCCTTAAACTATATTCTTGCTGTTGAAAACGCAGATCAAGAAAGATTAGACAATTCAGTTAAAATAGCAATCTCTAATTTTATCATAGGCTGCAAAACTGATGAAACTTGGGGTTCAATAAAAAATTCTTGTCTACTCGCTGGACCAAGGACATTAGAAGGAGCACTTGTTCCTTTAATTGGAATAGCTCCAACAAATTATAATTTTACTTCTTATGACTACGATAGGAAATTAGGCTTACTAGGAGATGGAGTTTCAAAATGTTTAAAAACAAACAGTTTAATGACGGAATATCAAAAAGATAATTTGCATGCTGCTGTTTATTTTGGAGAAACAACTAATTCATTAGGTCAGTCTTTTATAGCTACGTCTTCTAGTAGTTTTATGATTTATTTAGTGTGTAATTCTATTAATTTATTTTTTAGGCTTTGTACCATTGGCAATCCATATGCTCCAAATAAATCTAAATATGGACTGCTTGGCATGAGCAGAGGTAATAATCAAGAGATAAAAAATAGATACAATAAAACCAGTGCAATTTTGTCAGCTCCTTCTAGAGACATTGTTCAATCTGACATTTATATTTTTTCAAGAGGATATAACACAAGCACTTCTACTCCTGTGGGTCCAGTTTCAAACGCAAGGATAGCTTTTTACTCTCTTGGCTTAGATATAGATTTAGTTAAATTAGAGAGTAGATTAAAAAGTTATTTAGACGAACTCGCTATATTAGATATAGAATAAAATGTTGAACGATAAATCTATTAATCTTATTCTTGAATTTGAAGTCGGTGGTGGAGAAAGTTATTATAATAAATTTTTAAAAAGTCCAACATGGCCAGGAGAGCAAAGCGGAATCACAATTGGTATCGGATATGATTGTGGATACGTTAACAAAAGTGAATTTACAAACGATTGGAAAGATCTTCCTCAAAAAGATTTTGATAGATTATACAAAGTTGTAGGGACAAAAGGTATATCAGCAAAAGATCTCGCAAAAGGGTTTAAAGATATTAATATTCCATGGGACCTTGCGTTAAAAGTTTTCACAAATAAAACCGTAACAAAATTTTGGAATTTAACAAAAGATACTTTTCCTAATTTTGATAATCTTCCAGAAGATGCAAAAGGCGGATTAGTTAGTCTTGTATTTAATAGAGGAAATGCTCTTGAAGGTGATCGGCGCCGTGAAATGAAATTAATACGAGATGGTATGCAATTAGTATCAGTTTATGATCAAAAAGCTTTAACTTTTATAGCCAACCAAATAAGAAACATGAAAAGAATATGGGTTGGCGGTGGTATAGAAAAAGGCATGAGCAGAAGAAGAGACGCAGAAGCTAAATTGATAGAAAATTCATTAATACCTAAAAGTTAAATTAATTAAAATTAATTAAAAATATTCCCTCTATACGTGTATAATATATATAGATGAATAATAATTCTGAAAGTCTGGGATTTGATCTTATCAAGCCCATTAAAAACTATAAACCAAAAGGCAAGAAAAAATTATCCAAAAATAATTCAGAAAAAGCTTTGACATTTTCTAAAAAAATAATAGCAGCATTACAGGATAAATCAAAAAAACATAATGATCAATTTGAAAAAAAGGTAAGTTTATTTGATCTCAAAAAAGCTTATAAAATAGGTTTTAACGAAGCAAAAGATCTCAACAAAGAAACTCTTGCTCAAGTTAATGTCTTATTAAGAGCGTTAAGTGAAGATAATATTTTTTCTAATTTTAAATCAAGCACATTTGAGATTTCAGCAGGAGAATTTGTCGTAAAAGGCACTTTGATTCCTGAAAAAATAGATTATGAAAAAGCAGAAGAAGATATTAAAAATTATGATTTAAATGATTTTGATTTTAAGAGCCATGAAGAATTATATCTAGAAGACGAAGAAGATCGTGTAACATATACAATACAATATTAACACTATGAAAAAACAAAAATTTAATTTCAGCACAATTTTTTCTAATTTAAAAATTAGAGCAGTAGTAAGTGAAGAAAAAGACAAATATCTCTCTGTAGCATCATTAGATAAATTAAGGCAATTTATTCCAAATATTAATTTAGAAGATAATATTGATTTATTACCAGTAGCTTTTGACGCTTGTGTAGTAAATAGAGTCAATAAAAATGGTGATGTTATTGATGCTTCAACAGCTGTTAAAATTGCTAAAAATTTTATTAACAAACCTATTAATGTTGAGCATAATAGAAATAATGTAATTGGTTGTATTTTAAATTATGGATTTAGTGAATTTGGGACTAGCCAAGCTATTGCAGAGGAGAATTTATCTGAAACGAAAAAGCCATTTAACATAACTCTTGGTGGAGTTATTTGGAAAATAGTCAATAGTGATTTAGCCGAAAAAATTGAAGAGAGTAATGACCCAACTAGTGATTATTATATGAGCATAAGTGCAAGTTGGGAGCTCGGTTTTGATCAATATAATTTAGTTATATTAAATGATGGTGAAAAGAACACTGAAACTGGCAAGATTATATCTGATGCTAAACAAATAGAGCAATATCAAAATAGATTAAAAGGTTTTGGCGGTAGTGGAAAATTAGATGAAAATCAAAATGTTTACAGGCAAGTTTATGGTAAAGTTGTACCATTAGGTATAGGTTTAACATTAAATCCTGCTGCTGATGTGCAAGGAGTAGCTGTTAATTCTGAAGAAAAAACAGCTGAAATTGAACTCAAAGCAGACGTCCAAGAAAAGAACGGAAATATTCATTTGGAAAATAATACTTCCCAAGACGACAAAATAAATGTAAAAAAGGATACAATATATATGAAAATATCTAAAATTGAAGACATTACAGATGCTTTACTAAAGGAAGTATCAGCTTCTAGCGTTACAGAGTTTATTGCTGAAGAGATCAAAAAAGTCAGCGATCAATTTGTTGCAGAGAAGACAGAGAAAGAAAATGCACTTAAAATTACTAGTGAAAAACTAGCAGCAGTAACTGCAGATCACGATGGTATTAAAAAGCAAGTAGAAGAATTAAATCAAAAGCTTGCTTCTCTAGAGTCTGAAAAAGTAGCAAAAGCTCAAGAAGAGGCTTTTAATTCAAGAATGGCTTCACTAGACGAAGAGTATGATCTTAGTGATGAAGATCGCAAAGTTCTCGCTTCTGATATCAAAGATATGACCGAAGAAGCTTTTTCTGCTTTCAAAAATAAGATGGCAATTCTTATGAAAGAAAAGAATAAGTCCGCTAAAAAAGCTAAAAACGATAAAGAAGATTCAAAAGATAAGGGCGCAGATGAAGGTAAAGAAGACAAGAATGGTAAGATGGTTAAATCTTCAATTGCTTCTACCGAAGTCACCCAAGAAATTTCTACAACCCAAGAGGTTGTTGAACAAGCTGTTGATAATGGATCAAAAGCTTCCACAGAAATACCAAATTCAGCTCCAGCCGCAGAGCCAACCATACGTGAAAAATATGCTAAAGCTTTTGATTTGGACGGATTTGACATTAAATAAGGAGAAAAATATATGGCACTTAAAACATTCAGACAATATGATGAACATGACGTTGTTAACCTTTTTGGTTATCATGCAGCAGATTCATTAGATTCTGGAACAGTAGTTAAAATATCAGAAGGTGTTGCGTTAGACAGCAATGGTCCCACAGAAACTATGGGATCAGTTGGCAATGCATATACCAATACTGTTTCTTTGCGTTACGGTACTCGCGCTAAAGTCGTACCAATCACCACAAAAACAGACGTAGCTCTCGGAATTACTTTGATGAAAGTAGCCGAAGTTGACGAAAATGGTGAACTATTAAAATTTAACCCTCGTAAAGCTGCTGAAATGGGTGTTGTTCTAAAAGGACAAGCCATTCCAGTTCTTACAAAAGGTGTAGTACACATGCCTATCGCTGGCAGTGGTGCCGCTGGATCAGCTGTTAGATTATCTGACAGTGTTGATGGTGGTTTAACCACAGCTTCAGATGGTACCATTGTTGGTAAAACTTTAAGTGCAATTGTTGATGGATCAGCCATCGTACAATTGAGCTTCTAATACTAGGAGAAATTTAAAAATGAAATTAAAACTAAAAAATACGCCAGAACAAGTTGAGCTTATCAAAGCTATGGGTAGTAGAGATACTACAGTAGCTAGAGAAGCTAGCGAAGCTTTTGCTGCTTTCATTGGACCAGTAGTTAGTAAGGTTCTAATGGCTGCAGGAACAGCTAGCACAATCTATAGTGATCTTCCTTATGACGAAGATGATCAGCCTTCAATTCCTCTTGACCTATGGTACAATGGTGGTCAAGATTACATCCAAACATGGAGTCAAAATGTAGCAGGTGGTCTTCCTACTTCAGCAGTAGAAGGCTTCAGCGAAATGAAGATCTCTACCTATCGTTTAGATAGCGCAGTTTCTATGCTTAAAAGATATGCTCGCAGAGCTCGTCTTGATGTAGTTAGCAAAGCAGTTGAGAGAATGGCCAACGAAGTTCTTGTTAAACAAGAGCGTAACGCTTGGGCAGTAGTTCTCAAGGCTCTTGCTGAAGCTACTTCAAATAGTGCAGACCATATCGTTAATTCGACTGGAACAACCTTAACCCTACAACATCTTAATGATTTGTTGACACTAGTAAAAAGAATTAATACCTCTTATGCTGGTACAACCACAGCTGATGTTTATGGAATCACAGATCTATTCGTAAGTCCAGAAGTAAAAGGTGACATTCGTAAGTTCGCTTACAACAATGTAACCAATTCTTCTACGGATCTACCTGCTGGTGTTCGCGAAGAAATCTATCGCGCAGCTGGCACACAAGAGATCTTTGGAATTAGCATTCATGAATTAGTAGAGCTTGGTGCAGGCAAAAAGTACAATACTCTATTCGGTGAGTTCAAAACTGGAGATAATAGTGCATTCGATGCAAGTGGAAACGACCAAATTCTTGTTGGTCTTGACCTAAGCAAAGATTCATTTGTTCGCCCAGTTGCTCGCAACAGCGAAAGTGGTTCTACATTTACCGCCCTACCTGATGACCAATTCTTGGCTCGCGCCGAGAAACTTGGCTTCTATGGCTCTCTAGAAGAGGGTCGTGTAGCTCTTGATGGTCGTGCAGTAGCTGGTATCTGGTTAGGTGCTGCCGCCTAATTTTAGATAATATCTAAATTGAAAAGCCCAAGGGTTAATAGCCCTTGGGTTTTTCTTTTTATTAGACATATCTATTTTTTGTTTATATAATATACAAGGAGAAAATTATGCCTAAAAAATCAAAAATATCACAATTAAGTCAAACTCATGGACAAGTAGAAAGACGACCAATAACATTAGATCAAGTTTGGGGAGATACTGGCACGAATAAGTATGGCACATTAGATCCTCAGAAGTATGAGGATCATATTAATAATTTAAACAAAAGCGATCTTCAAGCTCATGCGACCAAAGTAGGGTTAGTACCTATTGATGACAGAAATAACCTAATCTCTAGATTAAAAAGAGAATTTAATAAACACATTTCTACTTTTAGTCAAACCCACGCAGATAAAAAAATTAACAAGACTTCTAAAATAGCAAAAGATATTCTTTCAGAAGGTCGTTAATTATTTTTCATATTAAATACTATTTCATATAGTATTTCAAAATATTTTATTTTTATAGTGTAATATTCATTATATGAGTATACCAATTTCTGGAATTGCAGACGAAATATATAATGAATTAGGTTCTCCTGCAGACATAACTACGGGTTCAGTAGGTTATTGGCTTAGATCAAACGTAGGAGATTTAAATATTTTAATTAATAAAAAATTCTATATTGATGATTTTCAAGAAGTAGCTATACCATCTGGATCAGCAGACTCTTTTGACACTGTGGAAAAAAGTATATTTAAAATGTTATATAGCATTCATTATTACGAAAGATTGCTCAGAAACGCTCTGGGAGCAGCAAGCGTAGACGGCATAATTGAAACTGATGAAAATGGTTTTAGAACAAAATCTGTAAATAAAAATGAATTAGCAAAGACTTATGCTACATTAAGAAAACAAATTAATGAAGAATTAATGGTCTTAACGAAAAATTATAATATTAATGAAGCCAAACCAATTCAAGTTGCGGGTGATGATACAATAGGAGATCCTGGTCGTAGCTATACTTATAGCAACTATGTTAGAAACTTAGAGAACATATAATATGGCTTCTTTAGTTTCATCTCAGGGAATAAACAATATTCACCTAGCAGTGAATAATCATTTTGATACTTTCAAAAGAAGTATTGTTGTTCATAAAGCCCCTATGAAAAAAATAATTTCTTCTATTGTCAGTCCTCAATTAATTGGTTATCAAGAAAATTCTATTGAGGAACAAATAGAATATATTGCTCAAAATGAAACTTTTGAAGCGATAATAGCCTACACAGACCCATTCAATGTAGATATAGTCGATCAAATTAAAATAAGAACAAGTTCTCCAATAGTTTCTATTAAAGTAAAAAAAGAAACAAGAGATTATATTCTAAATGACAAAACTGAAAAAATAACATTTGACAATAAAAGTTTTAAATTAATTAGCAATGATATTGTTAAAAGTTATCAAGGATTATTATATTATCTTTTTTACCTAGAGGAATTTAATTAAATGAACAGCTTAAATTTAAATTCAATTAGAAATAAAATAAAAGACACCCAAAAATTAAAAGAAACAATAGACAAAAGTGTTAAAATTAGTTTTCAAAAAGCCAAAGACGAATATATAGAAAATTTTTTAAATCATCCCGTAACAAAAGAAATTGCTTCTGGTCCAGATGGAGTAAATTCATCAAATACTTTGTCCAGCAAAGGAAATCTTTTCAGTTTTATAGGTTTTAATAATGGAAGCAATCCGATTGGAGAACTTGAGTCAAATATAAAAGGAAGTTTTTCTTTAGAGAGACAATCAATCGAAATAAATAAAAATAAAATAAAAACAAGATATAAAATATCATATCCAAGTCAAATAGATTTAGAAAAAAATACTTCTATGCCTTGGGAAGGTGGAAATAGTTGGGTAACAGCGATAGAAAGAGGAATTTCAGGATTTAGTAATTATATGTATAAAAAATTTAATTCTAGTAGATCTGGGACAGGAATTCAAGTTAAAAATAAAATTAGTTCTAACTCTTACAAACCAACTAAATATTTTTCTGAAATTATAGATAAATTTTTAAATAGTGTAAATAAAATTAAATAATGAAAAGTCAATTTGATAATTTAGTCACTTCTAGTATGGTATTATTTTTAGATCATAAAATATGTTCTGAAGGATCTGGATTCACTAATTTTTCTGGAGAAATATATTCAATAAACAATAGTTATTTTTCTTATAATACATATTCTCTTCCTTTTAAACAAATTATAGCAGATTGCTCAATATCTGGAGCAAATGTTATGTCTGGAATTTATGTTAATGAAAATTTTATGAAGCCTGGGGATTCTCTAATTACTATACCAGAATTACCTAATAATAATTTAAAATTTGAAGGAATTAATCATTATAGAGGACAAGTGTATTTTAGTGGCAATCCAGAAGGTTTAGTGAGCGGGAATTATTCAATAAAAGATTTTAATATATATTTAACTAATAAAGCAGACGAAGATATTTTATTTAAAACTCAATTTGTAGCTAGACCAAAAACTGTTCAATTAATCACTGGTTTATCAGATAATTCAGAAACAATACCTTGTATTTTTATTAAAAATAATGGTGGTGAAAATGTACCCTTTGCTCTTGGAGGGGTTGATAATACTAGAATCGAGATAAGATGTATCGTATTAGCTGATAATTTATATAATTTAGATGCAGTTTGCTCTATTTTAAGAGATTCTGCGCATGAATTCATGTATACTGTTGCATCTAATGAGGTGGGATTGGACAATTTAGGCAATTTTACCAGTGGATGTTATAATTACAATGATATTATAAATTCTAAAATTGATTCTTATGAAAAGCTATATATAGAGCAAGTTAGGATTAGTAAAGTACCTAATTTTGGCTCAAATACTATAGTTTATAATAACAGTATATTCTCTGCTTTTATTGACTTTACTTTGAGAAAAATAAGATAAAAAATACTTCCCTAAAAGGAATATAAACTGTAATTTAAGTTGAATTTCAAAGGAGAAAAAAATATATGTCACATACAGCACCAGTAACTTATTACCCAGCACAATCACTATCCGTAGCAGGTACACAAATAAAATTAGTACAAAGCGCAGATATTGATTTCAGCATTAAACGCGAAGATGTTTTTGAATTCGGTACATTTTGGTCGGTAGACAACATTCAAGTAGAACCAGCAACTGCTAATTTAAATTTCACTTATGCTCTATCACCTTCAGCAAACAATCATCAACTTTTGGGATTAGATAGTTTTGGAGATTTTGTTAGCGATGGTGAAGGTAAACAGTATATTCTTTCTGGCGCAGGTATATTAACTATGCCTCACGGCTTTATTAGTTCTTATAGTGTAGAAGGCGCAGTTGGTAGCGTTCCTACTGTTAAGGTTGGAGTACAAGCTCTAGAAGTGAGTTATGTAGCAGGGGCACCAGCTTTCCCATCAAATGGAGGATCAGCCTCGGTAAGCGAAGTAATTCGTCCAGATCAAATATCAATAAATTTAGGAATTAATGAATATGAATGTAAGTCTTTCTCATTTAATCTAGAAATGTCTAGAGAATATGTTAATAAATTAGGTGCTCTAAATCCTATCGGTAACATTATGACTGGTCCACCCAAGGTCAGTATAGAAGCAGAAGTTATATTAAGGGATTCGGCTAATCCAAAATTTGCAAATGATGCTTCTATAGACGCTGTTATTGCTTGCGGAGCAATTAATTATTCAGTAAATGAAGCCAAATTAACTAGTTTCAGCACAAAAACAAGTTTAAATGGCATTCAAGTCGGAACTATAAAATTAGAAGCTCCAGTAAAAGGCTATAATCAAATTACTATTGGTGGATAAGATCCCAATAGGATTTTTATGGCAGTTTCTTTTTTTCCTAGTCAAAAAGTAACTATAGGTGGTACAGAGGTACCAAACGTACAAAGTGCTTCTATAGAATTTAGTAACCCTAAAAGAGCTGTTTATAAATTTGGTCAATTTGTTCCAATAGGAAGCGTAAGATCAGAGCTAGGAACAGCTACATTTACGGTTACTTGGGCTATTTCAGCTGTTGCAAAAGGGGCTGCTGTAGTTAAAATAAATAGTTTGGCCCAAGCTTTAAGCGACACCTCAATTGGCACTACAGTTACAGTTATCGCTGGAGGAACATTTTCGATGACTAAAGCCTTCTTGACTTCTTTCTCAGCAAAAGGTGCGGTTGGAGATATTGCAACTTGTACTGCCACTTTTTCAAGCACTGATGCAACTTTTGCAGCAAGCGCTAGTTCTGGTTCCAATATAACAGCTACAGGAAGAGTTGATACAGTTACTCCCTTTGATCAAATTAAATGTAATTTAGCTGGCTCAACTTTTTGTAAATCATTTAATTTTTCTCTTGATGTACCAAGACAAAATGTTCTTACATTAGGGACTCTAGTGCCAATAGCAAATATTCCAACAGCTTCACCAAGTGCTAAACTATCAGCAGAAATAATATTAGGAGCAGGAGGATTTACCGTAAATAAAGACGGTAAATATAGTGGGTCAATTAATTTGGCAGGCTACACTATCTCTGTAGCAAATTTTCGTTTGGGCAATTTTCAAACAAATGCTATTTTAGATGGAGTGTCTACCGCTAATATTAGTTTAGAGCAAGAATTAGAAGACCTTGGCGCTGTAAAGTTTTAATATTTAATATAAAAATTAGAAAATTAGATTAGTATTGATTATAATATTAAAAGGAAAAAGGTGCAAATGTCTAAAGAACAGGATTATTTAAATTTTCAAGTCCAAAGAAAAGTAACATCTCTTTTTAAAAATTTCTTTTTTCTTTTAGAAGACTTAAAGAAAGAAAATCCATGTATTTCAAAAGACAAGTACGATCAAATAAGAAAAAGAGTTTTAGACTATTCTAATGACGCTATTAGAGACATTCAAAGCGACATAAAACAATTCAATATAAATATATGAGAAAAAAAAACATTTTTCGAACAGAAGATATTATTGAAGCAAATTTAAATCTTCAAACAATAAAAAGAGATCTTTACCAGAACTATAAAATATATAAACCCGAACTTAAAACTATTTTAAGTGATAAATTTATTTCAACATATAAATGTTGGAATCCAGAAATCAAAGATTCATTTATAATGACTATAGCTGGAAAAGTAAATTTCAGAAAAGTAAAATCTTTTTTTAATAAAAAAATAGGAGAAACAAGAAATGAGTTTTAAACCATTATATACATTTAAGTTAAATAAAGTAGAAGAAGTGGATGAAATCGTCGCAGACAAAAATGAAAAAGGCGAAGAGATTAAAGTAATTAAAAAAATAAAGAAACAAACCCCATTTGAATTCGCCTTGAAAAAGCCAAATAGATCATTATTTGATGACGCAGAATTATTCTATGGAGTTAAATTAGCAGAGTCAATCAAAGCTGGAATGTTGACTAGGACTTTGATGATTAAAAAGTACGATGGAGATGGTGGAATTTTTACTCAAAATGAATTAGACAGAATTAAAGATTTACTAGTTCAAATGGGAGAGGTTCAAAAAGAAGGTCTTTTACTAGAAGAAAGAAAAGATAATCTTTCAAAAGAAGAGTCTGTTAGATTAGACCTTTTGAATCAAAATATTGATGCGTTTAGAATGGAGCTCATAGATATAGAAAATAATAAAAATAGTCTTTTTGAGCAAACAGCAGAAAATAGAGCGAAAAATAAAACCATGATGTGGTGGGTGCTTAATTTAAGCTATAAAAAACAAGGAGAAGATTATTTGCCATTTTTTAATGGTACTACTTTTGAACAAAAAATAAGGTCTTATGATGAATTTGAAGAGCAAGGAAATGAATTTGATCAAAAAGTAATGACAAAATTTGCTTATTTTGTCAGTTTTTGGTACTCTGGAAGAGCCGCGAATCAAGAAGACTTTGAAATGGTAGAAAAGTATTTAGACTCTAATGATAGTCAGGCATCTGTAGATTCAGTAATAACTTCAACTCCGCAGCCGACACCAAGTCCTACACCAACTCCGCCACCTCCGCCACCTACACCAACTCTGACACCAACACCATCCCAACAACCAGAAGCAAGCGAACAAAAAGAAGTAGAACCTCAAAAGGAGTCTTAATTTAAGTGAGGTGCATAACTTTTGATAAATTTAGAAGAAAAAAAATCTAAAGCGCTGTACTTTGAAATTTGTCAGGGTTATACTAGAATCATAAATGACAATCAAGAATTATATATAAAACACTTTGGAGATTATCATTTAGGAAAATTTGAAAATCAATATTTTAACTTTTTTGAAAAAGCAGTAAAGAAGGGTCTTCCTTGCGAAAAAGACAAATTAAAATTATTAATTGATCAAGATCATTGGTCAGAAGAGCAAGAGAAAGAGTTAGTATATAAAAAAGAAAAAATTGAGAAAAGTGAAAAAATTCATAAAAATTTATATTTAAAAGCTCAAGTAGAGAGATCAAGAAAAGAAATAGACTCTCTGAAAGAAGAAGTAAAAAATATAGAACAAAACCGTAAAGATTTTATGGGGATTTATGCTGAAATATACGCTCAAAATAAATTAGAGTATACTTATATATTAAATTCTTTTTATAAAGATTCAGATTTAAAAGAAAAATTATTTAACGTAGAAGAACAAGAAGATATAGATAATAATCAATATTATAAATATATAGTACTACATAATGATTCTATAGAAAAATTTGACTCCAAAACTATTAAGAAATTAGCGCTTTGTGAATTTTTACAAAATCTTATATATTTATCCGAACAAAACGCTTATTATTTTTATAAAAAACCAACTTATCTTTTGACTTATTATCAATCCAGCATGTTCAGTTATGCTAAATTTTTCGCTAATTTATTAAATAGTCCAGAGGTCAAAAAATTAGATATTGCAACTAAAAATGATCCAGATAAATTAATGGATTGGTACAATGCTGTGACTAATTTTAAATCGAAAAATCAAAGTTCTGGTGGATCTGGGAAAGGCTTAAGCTTTGTAATGGGGGCTACAGATGAAGATATTGATTATTTAGGTCAAGAAAAAAGGGTAGATTTAAATGAATTAGCCAAATCAAAAGGGGGAGTTTTAAATATAAGTGATTTAGCAAAAATATCAACAATGTAATTAAACAAGTGTAATACTTTGTAAGTTATAGAGGAAAAAGGAATGAGCGATATTTTTTTATCAGTAGACGGGGACACAAGGCCGTTAGAAGCTAAATTAGGCAAAATATCGTCTAAAGGCATTAATTTTAATTTAAAAGATGGTATATCTCAACCATTAGGTAAAATAAGCGGTAATGTATCAGAATTCAATAAATCATTAGAAGCTTCTAATGCTCGAGTTTTAGCATTCGGGGCATCGGCAGGAGCAGTATATGGCATAACTAGGGCATTTAAAGAGATGATTACCGCTACCATAGAAGTAGAGAAAAGTTTAGCTGATATTAATGTTGTTTTAAATGCTTCTTCTGCAGATTTATCAAAATTTGGATCAGAGCTATTTAATATAGCTAAAAATACTGGTCAATCATTTGGTGAAGTAGCTAAAGCAGCGACAGAACTATCTCGTCAAGGTCTTGGTATAACTGAAACCTTAAAAAGAACAAGTGACGCTCTTATTCTTACTCGACTTTCTGGTTTAGATGCAGCATCTAGCGTCCAAACTCTAACGGCTGCTGTAAACGGATTTGCTAGAGCAGGATTGACTACCACAGAAATTATTAATAAATTTGCAACTGTTGATGCAGCTTTTGCTGTTAGTACTGCTGATTTAGCAAATGGTTTAAGCCGAGTAGGAAGTGCCGCTCAAGATGCTGGGGTAAATATTGACGAATTAGTTGCTCTTATTACTTCTGCCCAACAAAATACTGCTAGAGGTGGAGCAGTAATTGGAAACGCTTTTAAAACAATTTTTACTAGATTGCAAAGAACAGATACTTTAGATAAATTAGAGGATACTGGAGTCGCGGTAAGAGATTTACAGGGTAATACTTTACCAGCCATACAAATATTAAAAAATTTATCAGATGTTTTTTATAAACTTAGTGATGCTCAAAGAGCGTCTATAGCTGAAACAGTTGGAGGAGTTTTCCAAATTAACGTTTTAAAAGCAGCTTTAGGAGACTTATCAAAAGAATATAGTGTTTATGATAATGCTTTAAGAATTTCAAGCACATCAACGAATCAAGCTATAAAAAGAAATGAAGCTTTAAATAGTACTTTATCAGCACTAGTAAATAAAACTTTTGTAAATTTAAAACAAACAGGCGCAAATGTTGGAGAAATAACAATAGCTCCATCAATCAAAAAAGGCGCATCGTTATTAAATCCTCTTCTAGAAGGTTTTAATAAAGAAGGAGATTCTCAAAGTGCAGGGGTAAAAGTAGCAAAAGGTATTTTAACTGGGCTTGGGACTTATTTAAGTGGACCAGGATTAGCACTTGTAGGCGCTGTGTTTTTAAAAATATTTGGTGGACTTAGTGCATTTAGTGCAGATGCATTAAAAGGGCTTTTAGGTATTACTAACGCAAGTGATAAAATTGCACAAGCTCAAACTCGCATAACTTCTATATTAGCTCAAAACCCAGCGCTTATTCAAGCTATAATATCTAAAGATACTTCTTTATTGCAAGTAGAAAATCAAATTTTGTCAATTATACAAGCCCAAAATGCAGCAAGATCAGCCGCCACAAGAGTAGCTGTTGGTTTAGCTCCAAAAGTAGCTTTCCCAACAGCGGCAACGGCAAAAACAGGAAAAACTAAATCAGGAGGTTTTGTTCCTAATTTTAGTTCGGAAATGCAAGAAATAATGGGGGCAAAAGAAGGAGGATATACTCCAGGAAGTATAAAGGGTATGAATATTTCTGGCGAAGGAAATATTATTTATAATAGTGCTGAATCTGTTGTCAATTATCCTGGGGCAAAGCAACCAGCTATTGTCCCACCAGAAAATAGTAAAGCAGGAAAAGATTATAGAAAGAAATTTCAAAATAAAGCTGGTTTTGATCCTTACGCTGCAGGTGGTTTTGTCCCAAATTTTGCTAACAATAAAATACCTAAAGGTTTAGGATTAGCACAAGCAATTGAAGGATATAATAAAGGAATGTATAGTAGATCTCAACTTTCCAATAAGTATGGCAAAAAAAACATAGACGAAAATTTAGGTCCATCAAGAACAAATTCACAAAAAAAAGAAAATATAAATTTAGGTTTTACAAATCGTTTATCAATGATTTATCCAGCAAAAACTGGATTAAATAAAGCTACAGGAACATTTAAAGATCCAGAAGAGAATAAATATAGAGTTAGTTTTTTTAAATCTGGATTCAACGCTAAAACAGCAATTAAACCAGAAGACTCAATATTAAAAAATTCATTAGGTGGAGTAGTAATTGATTTCGTCAATAATTATATATCTCAATTATCGAATGGTAAATTTCAAAAAATTTCAAATATTGATCAATTAGCTAATAGTGGAGCTTTTGGTTCTATAGTAGGAACTATTTTTGAAACAGCTGTAACATATGCTACTGAAAGCTCTAAACTAAGAACAGGGGGTCAATCTGCATTAATTGATTTTCCATCCCCAAATAAAAATTTAAAAAAATTATTTAATAATGCTCCAGGAGATTATGAAGCCAAAGGAAATGACGGACAAAATTTAGTAGATGATGTAGCTAGAAAAATATATCAAGCTGGATTAGTAAATACAAAAATTCAAAAAAGAAACAACCTTAAAAAAACAAAATCTAAAGGATTTGTTCCTAATTTTTCAGCAGTTCAAGACGCAATTCAAAGAGAAAAAGATGCTGGAGTTGATTCAAGTAGAATCCGAGTTGACTCAAATGATTCTTTAATTTCAAAAAATAATCCTCTTGGATTAGGAGTTTATAATACAAAAGATGAACCACATGGTTTGAAACAAGGCATAGATAGAGTTAAATCTAAAGGCTTTGTACCAAATTTTGCTGATCCTAAAGATGATGGAAGTGGCCAATATCAATCTAGATTATTAGCGGTTTCAATTTCTTTATCAGTTTTACAAGGAGTAATTAATCAATTTAGCGATCAAACTTCCCAAAGTGCTAAAAATTTACAACAACTAACAATGGCTGCTGCAAATTTGACAACAGGGCTTGGTATATCAAAAAAATTTGGAGGACTAATAGCTGGTGGATTATTAATGAATCAAGCCAATTCAATGAGAGAAGAGTCTAGCTCAAAACCTTATACAGAAGCTCTGACAGGATTAAATAAAGAAATTGATTCTCTAAGAGCAGAAAGCGGTAAATTAGAAGGAGTTTTTTCTAAAGTAAAAGAACAAACTAATGCATATAGCGAAGAATTAGATAAAGCTTTTCCTGATGCAACTAAAATTCAAGATTTTAGGTCAAATATATTAGATGCTCTTTCCACTTTAGGTCCCGAATTAAGACAAAAAATTATGGATCAAATGCCAGCAGGCAAAATGTACGATAAAGAAACTCCAGGAAATATTACAAATACTTTTGGAAGAAGTGGGGCTGATATAGCTTTAAAAATGGATATGAAATCTTTAACTAGTGATTTAATTACTTCATCATTGCAAACATCAAAAGCACAAAATTCTTACGATGGTTTCTTCTCTAAAGGAGTCAGAAAATTAACTGGGGATAAATCTGAGCGCCCAACAAATGAAATTTTTCAAAATAAAAATTTTGCTGAAGGTGCAAGTAGTAGTATAATTGGAAATATTATGTCTGATAGTTCAAAAGCTACAGCAGAAGGATTATTATCTGTAGCTGCAAGTTTAAAAGAATCTAATAAAAATGGAAATTCATTTGTTGAAACTCTTCAAAGCCTAAGCCCTAAGACAGCAGAAACAAATAGGATGTTCCAAGCTCTAAATAGTACTTTATCTCAATCTCCACAAGCAATAGGTAAACTTAGAGAGTCTATTTTAAATGATTTAGAAAAATTATTAGCAGCTTCTCAAAATAAAATTGCTGCTGCTATAAAAGGCGGGCAAGGATCGACTAAAGAACAGTATGGTGATATAACTAAATTATTTAATGGAAAAACTCTTGCTACTCCTCAAGGAAATGGTAAACAAATTTTAGATCTTATGGCCACAAGTGGAGAAACTGCTATGTATAGAGATAGAAAAGATCCATTAATGCAAGGAAGAGCCGCTGGTGGATTTTTACAACAATTAAATTCTCTTGGTATATCATCCGACAAATTAAAAGAGTTTGCTCCAGATTTAGTTAAATCTAACGAAGTATCCAATGAAATGGATATAAAAAAGACAATGGAAGAAGTTATAGCAGGATTAAAACGCGCTAGTAAAGATTTTACTCCAGAAAAAGAAAAAGCATTTAGAGAGAAATTTGGAGGAGATACTGGTTTATTTTCAAAAGTAGGGCAACAAAAAGCTGGAGCAGCTTTAACTTCGGGTACTTTTGGCCCAGTAGAAGCTTCATTAGAAAATTTAAAAACTGTAACTATTGAAGCTAGCACTGAACTTCCAGCCTTAACTTCTGAATTTAAACTTTTAGAAGAAGCCGTTAAAAGTCTAAAAAATACAATTAATGAAAATAAAAATGCTCCTCCTACATTTGACCCATCTAAAGCTAGAGCTGCTGGTGATACTTTAGAAGGAGACTCAAAAACTGCTGCAGGAGCAGGGAATCCACAAGCAAAAATTATAGAGACCTTGGGAGTTGCATCTTCAATTTTGACAATAGGTGCTGCATTAAAGGGTGGAGGAAAAATGCTAAAGAAAGGAATGGGAAAATTAGGAAAAGGAGGAAAAGCGGGTGGAAAAGTTGGGGCTCTACTTACAGGAGGAGCATTACTTGCTAGTCTTCTTGGAGGTTCAGAAGAAGAAGAAGAAGGTAAAGAAACAAATACAAAAGAATTAACAAAGACTTTAGAAGAAACAAGCAAAAAATCAAAAACTCCAAAAATTAATAAAGGAATATTGCCATCAGCTCTAGCAACAGCTAAAAAATTAAAAATTCCTGGTGGGAAAGGTGCAAAAATACCAGGAAAACTTGGAGGCATAGGCGCAATAACAGCCGCAATAACTAGTGGAGCGGCAGAAAAAAATAATTTTGGTAATACTTTTCAAGAATTAGGACTATCTGATAAGTTTAAAGACGCTGCGAGTATTGAAGCTATGAACCGAGGTTATGAGAAACTGTCCAAAATATCTAAGGTTAAAAAAAGCGGAGTTGGCGGAGGTGTTGAGCCTGGTGAATTTGATTCAGTTAAAAAAGGAACAGTACCAGATGCTTTATCTAAAGCAGAAAATAATAAATACAATATTCGTGATTCCAAAGGGAGATTCTCAAAAACTCCTCCCGCAAGTAATTTGAGTAAAATGGGCAAAGTGGCAAAAAGTGGTTTTTCAAAAAGTAATCTACTTCTAAACCTAGCGTTTGCTGGTATGTCTTATAAAAATAGTCTTGATGAAGGATACTCTCCTGGACAGGCAGCACTTGTTACGGGTGGTGGTCTTTTAGGAGGATTGCTTGGTGGCGCAGCAGGAGGAGCAGTTGGCACTTTAGCTGGACCAGTCGGAACAGTCGGAGGAGGAATAGGGGGATCAATGCTTGGGGCTGCTGGAGGCGAATGGTTGGGTAAATTTCTAGCAGGTGAAAAAACAAACCCATCAAAAAATATATTAGAGGCTGCTCCTATTGAGAATGGAGAAATTGGAGGTGGAACATTAATGACAGAAAATGGAGTTAGCGTAGGACCAAAAACCCAAAAAATAAATGAAGAATTGTCTAAAAAATTTGGTCAATTTGATATGGGGTCAACAGAACTTACTCCCGAACAAATTCCTGAAATTAGCAGACCTGCTCCAAGTAAATTTGAAAAATTACAAAGTCATTATCAGAATTTAGAAAAAGTACAAAGTCAAATTGGTGGGGAGTCAAGAATTGCAGATCCTAGAGGACCAAGCGAATTAATGAAAGGTATGACTGATGAGCAACAGCACAATGCTCAAGTCATGTCTTTGGAAAATATAATGGCCAATAATGCTTCTGAAAAAGGATATACCCCAAGAGATTATGGAGAAAAAATAGCACCTTACAAAAGAGCAATAGACGAGTTAGAGGGGGGTCAATCGGCTAGATACGGAGCATTTGAACCTGGAAAAGGTTTCAAAAAATTAGGAGGGTTTGTTGGAAATTACGAAAAAACTAGACGAAAACAAATGTCAAAAGGCTTTAGCACAAGAAACGCAAGAACAGAAGAGCAAAGAAAAACAGGATTTATAGATAGTGGTTTTGAAAAAGGATATGCTACTTTTGGAGCAGATAATAAATTAACTCCAGAAACTCAAGTAACCAGCAGAAATTATGACAATGAAACAGGAATGATAAGACAGCAAACAAATGAAGGTAATGTTGGATTAGAAAGTTCAGTGCTTCAAGATGAAAAGAAAATCTTTTTAGATCAAATGAGTAAAAAATATGATAAAAAAACTTCTTTATCAATGCTCGAAAGTTTAATGAACCAAAAAGGAAAAGATAAGAATAAAAGAACTGGATTTCAAAATTTACAAGCTCATAATAGAGTTAATTCCCCAAGTGTAGCTGCTCCACAATTAAAGGGTCCAGAATTTTTAAAAGAGAATATGCCTATGTATGGCCAAAATCTTCAAGCAGGATTACTATTTGGCAAAGAGCAAACGACAGATCCAAATAAATCTTTGATGAGCGAAGATTATATTGCTTCAAGTAAATCTTTTGATCGTACAAAAGAATATAATTTAAATACGGATCGTAAAACTCAAAGTAATATGCCATTTGCTCAATATGATAATCCTAAAGAATATATGCCACCTAAAGACTTTTATCAACCAAGCACAGCTCTAGAAGGCTCATTAGCAGAAGCTCAAGGTAGTTTATCTCAAATCCCAATGGGTATGATGTCTCAGAAAAAAATGGAATCTGTAAGCCAATTTGCCCCTCAACAAAATAATATGCTAAGCCTAAGTAATAATCTTGGTTTTAACAAAAACCTTGGCGATGGTATGTTAGGCGGAGGTTTAGGTGGAGGTTTAGTTACTAGCTTTGGCCAAGGCATGTTTGGTGGTAATGATATGAAAAATCAAATGGCTCCAACAAAAAGTTTTCAAAACGATTTACAACAAGTTCTTCAACCTTCTGCTGGTGGGGCACTAGCGCTTCAAGGTAAAGAAGATAGAGGAGTTTACGACAGACAAGAAAAAACTAATTTGGCTGTTTCTCCTACTAACCCAGAACTTAAAATGCAAGAACAACCAAAAGAAAAAAGTAAAGGGAAAAAAGAGGATGAACAAGGTGGTGGAATGGCTAAAATTTTTGGTTCATTAAATAAAGAAATGAGTAATTTTTCAGAAAAACTTAAAACCGCAGCAGAAAGTTTAGGAAAGATGGGTAAAGAAGGATCCAAAGAAAAAGAAGGCAAAGATAAGTCTAAAGAAGGTGAAGGAAAGAAAGAAGAAGTTAAAATTAATGATATTAAAGCTAGCGTCACAATAACCTCTACTCCAGATACAAAAACAGAAGCTAAAGTAGCAGCCATCTCAAAAGTAATTGAAGAATTAAAAAAAGAACTAGAACAATTAAAAGGCAAAGTCACAAATAAAGTCAATCCTCCTTCAGCAATGAAGACATAATTAAATGATAAGTATATCCTTAGATCATAGTCAAACAATTTCAGCTGTTAGAAGTTTAGAGAAAACAGCTTCAAATATACCAACTAGAATTATTGACCAAATAACTATAAATGGAAAATTATTAAACCTAGGTGGTATTAAATCAGGTAGTGGAAAAATACAAGCAGAAGTAGAAAGAATTAAAGCAACTAATACTGGCTATAAATCATCTGTTAGCTGTGGAGGAATTAGTTATTCAGATATTAAAATAATAAGTATATCTTTTAATCAAAGTAATAGCAGAGATGTTCTTGAGAAAGATTTTTCAATAGTCTTTGAAAAAATAAGTCAAGCCCCAGCATCAATATTACAAAATTATGGATTATCTCCTCAAGATTTGTTAGATATCAAAGATATTCAAACTTCTAGTACTTTAGAATCAAATCCAGAAGGAAAATTTTTAAATCAATCTTGTACAGTAATTTTTGAACCATACGCTAATAAAACTGAATCTGCAGCAGCAACCATAGCGCAAAATTTTTTTCAAGCATCTTCTTCTGCTTTGGGTTTAACGTCTGTTCAAAATAGTAGAATAGCGTTAGGTTCAATAATAAATAAAGCTGGCAATACTTATTCTTTTACTGAAAGCAGAATAGAGTTTACTACCCCAAAAGGTGGTTCTAATGGTCCTGGTGTTTTTATAAAAACAAATGCAACTATTCAAAATAATGGAGCAATAATTGGCACAGTAAATGTCTCTAAAAAATTTAGCAATGTAAGTGATGACTCTTATCGAACTCAAGACTTATATGATAGTATAAATGGTTTAATAAATCAAGCAAAGAATCAATTACAGCAAAAAGCATTAGAATTAATTGTATTATCTAGTTCAAATGAGGGCGAACATTATAATAAATTTTCAATTACAGACAAACAAATTAGCATAAATGAAAGTTCAGGCACTGCAGAAGGAACAGCTGTTATATCTAACTTGCCAGAAATTTCTGAAGATGATAAAGCAAAAAAAGAAGTATTTTATTTAGTAGAAGATATTTCCGCAGAAGATGCCAAGAAAATAACTATAAGAGGATCTTATCAAGCCTTATATACTCCCCCAGATTTAACTTTTTCTAGTGACAATAGAAAAGTAAAAATAGCTAAAGACCTTTTTGATGCAAAATTTGGGAATTTTTTAGATACAGCCTCGGATAGAACTGACCAAAAATCAAAATTAACATCTTTACCTATTAGCGCTCTTAGTTTAAAATATAAAACTTATCTTATAAATGCTAGTATTAATATTAATGTAACCGATGGAATGATAGATTTTTCTCTTGTTTTTGAATCAAAAAAATCTTTTGAAGTCCAAGACAGCAAAATTCTTTTGGCGGAATTATCAGCTGTAGGAGCGTCCCCAATTCATTTAGCTAACTTTTTTATAGTGCTTGGTGGCAAGACCAAAGGAGAAGAATTAATTCAACAAAGTGCACAGTCTAAACTTCAGCCATATATAATAAATTTAAATGGTTTAGCGAAAGATAGCTCTGGAAAAGCTATTGTAGATATTATAAAAAATCTTTATAGTACAAATAAAAAAGATTTAACAGAAAAAATAAATTACTCCGCAAATCTTATTAAAAAAACATTTCAAGCTTCTATATCACAATATATTCAAGGAGGATACAGAGAAGTATCGGACATTGAATTAAAAGCTGCTGCAGAAAGTCTTGAGATTTAAATATGAGCAAAGCATCAGCATTATTAAATCAAATCGGTCAGGATTACAACGCCTATATAACTCGTAGAATTGAGCCCGTTTACTTAAGTAACAATTTTTATAATAAAGATATTTACGGAGTGCATGGAGAGTATCTTCCTGATGGAGCAGATTCAGATAAAATGACCTCTAGTTTTAGGTTACAAACATTATTAGATAAAGTTTCATCTGTTAATTCAGCAAATTGCACATTATCTCAATTTAATGTAGAGCAAACAAATGGTATGGGATATGTACCATTTAATTTTGAGTGTGAATGCATAGAAGTTCCAACAGATTTAGGAATAAATCCCGCACCGCCAAATGGAGTAGTTGATATTAAAAATGAAATAAATGTGCAAGAAAATGTTAATGATGGAACACTTACTATAAGTAGAAATATACAAGTAAAAGCTATCAGTATAAACAACTCTGATCCAGTTCTAGCAGCAAAAAGTTATGCTCAAGCATTAAGTGGAAATACTACATCTTGGACTCTTCCAAATTTTTCATCAAAACCAGGAAAAGCAGGGAATTTTACAAGTCCACTTTTAATGTCAGAAAATCAAATTGGAGATATATATAATGGAACTTTCACAATACAACAAAATTTCTTAGCAAATTTATCTCAAAGTAATTTTAATAAAAAAGCAATAGTTAAAAATGATGCTCAAATACAAAGCGGAATAGATGGAATAGCTATATTAAATAATAAAAGAATAGCTATTGGAAATAAAAATATGGATCTAAGTATGCTTAAAAGTGAAATAAACAGTGCAACTTTTTCTATTAGTGATATTAATGTGAAATTATCATCAAATGTTACTTATGACGAACAATCTCACACTTTAGAAGTAAATGAAATTTATACAAATGATAAAAGTATTCAAGATGGATATAAAGTCACAAATACCATATCTTATAATTTTGATTTTATGAATGAAAATTATTCTGCAACAACAAATTCAGAAGCAAGAGCAGTAAGCAGTGTTCATCAAACAAATGATGCAAAATCAAAATTGACTTCTGAAGGCGAGCATGAAAAAAGTGTTGTTGATTTTAATCCATGCAAATCAGTAACATTTAATAAATATTCAAAATCAGAAAATAATAGTACACAAGTTGATAATCCAAGAGCAGCAAACCTATCTTGTTCATTCGTATCATCTCCTTCTATAATTTTTGAAGCAGGAAAATTAAAATACAGGGATTTTAGCATAAATGTCCAATATGATGCGGGATTCAAAAAAATAAGCGCCACACCACTATTAAGCGGTAAAGGGTCGTGGTATTTAGAAGATTTAGATTATGATAGCAATAGCCAAATTACTGTTACGGTAGAAGGAAGATACGGAGAAACGGATCCTACTCCAGCAGAACTTCAAAAGTATATTACAAGTGGAATAAATGAAGTAGCCAAATTGTCCAATACTTATTTAGCAGATGAAAAATTTTCTTTAGATAAATTAAACAAAAGCTTTAATTATACTGTCACAGAAATAGGAAATGATAAGACTTTTGCAATTTAAAAGGTTATAAATGAAAAGAGACACCAAATATTTTATAGACTCGGCAATAATTACCACAGGGAGTTATATTCTTCATTATTTTTTTGATAAAGATAATTTTGAGGAAAATAAATATATTTATAACGATAGTAGATATATACATTATACAGGACTATATGTGGGTAATGATCTAGAAAATGCTTTAGATCAAAAACCTGGTAATTTATATTTCGATGGACAATCAAAATTAGATATTAATTTGGGTAATTTTAGCACAAATGAGTTTACATTTATTTTAAATTATGAAAAAACAACAAAAGAAAATGGAGTTTTATTCTCCACATTAAACACTGGCTCTCTAGGTCAATATTATGGTTTTAACGCAGTTGTTAACGATTACAATGATTTATTGATTCAATATTACGATGTATATGGTAATTTACAATATTTTGGTCTTAACGCCAAATTGGATACAAAAGGAATTTTAGTATTAAAAGGAATGTCTCAGACTTTTACAGCTATGTACTACAATGTAGCAAGTGACTCATTTGTTTCTCAAAGCTTTACAGTAAATAAAGACAAACTTATGAACGTAACTGGAGATATAACTTTAGCGTCTGGCAAATATTCAAAAATCAATAATTACAAAGGTTATATACAAGATTTTGTTTTTATAAATAGAAATTTAGTTGAATCTCAAGTCAATATTATGATGGATCAATTTTGTACCTCTTTAACACCAAGTTATAATTTCAAAAGAAACACAGAGGCATATGCTTATACTAATTTTCCATTAAATGTAAAAGCTATATTTGACAGTTATAAATATCTAACTGGGACTTTTAGCGATCTGGGTGATAATTTTTTAGAAAATACAGGAATAATATCAGGGAGCTTAACTGGATATGATTACAGCTTAGACTTAACTGGCGTATCAAGTCGTAACATAATTAATAATGAAAATTTAAATACTATAAAAGATAGTGTCGTCAAAGTAGAAGTTCTTGCCTCTAATAATGTGCTGGCTCTTTTAAATGATGGTAAAATAACTGGATGGGGAAATAATCAAAGTGGTGTTCTTTACGGAAAAATTGATTACGTTGGAGATTGGAGTGGATCATTAGTGGGAAAATTGACAAATATAAAAGATATAAAATGTAAAAATAACGCTTGTTTGGCTTTAATAAATGGAGGTAAGATAACTGGATGGGGAAATAATGAATTTGGAAAAATATATGGTACAGATAAATACAACAATCAATCTAATATATTTACAGGATTACTTACTGCGACCAAATTATATTCTTTGACTGGAATAACGGGAATTGAATTAGGGGAAAATCATGCAGTATTTTTTAAAAATAATGGTTCTTTAATTTCTTGGGGCGACAATACTTCAGGTCAAGTTGCAGGTATAAATGATAGATTAAGTTCTTTTCCTCTGAAATTGAGAATCAAAGAAATTTATTCTAATTTATCAATATACTCTGGTTTATATTTAAATTATACAGGTATGGTCAATAATAAACCTAGTTATAAATTGATAGATGATCCTAGGAAGTATGAAATTAATTTATATTACGACAATGAAAGTGGTAATTGGAAATTAAATTCATTAAACGGAGAAAATATTATTCTAATAAGAGATTTAGAAAATCAAATAGATCCGATCTTAAAAAGTTCAATGCCTTACGAAAATAAAGATTTACCACTTACAATAAATATAACTAATAGCAACGATACTGCTTTGAACGGAAACTATTTTGTGTCAAGCACTACTCCAGGCGTTTATTTGCATGAAAATTATGGCAAAAATATTATTGACAACGGTATTCCAATTCAAAGTATCAACTACTATAGTATAAAAAGAAATTCAGATGACAATAATTATTGGACTGTTTATAATGGTTCTACTATTACTGGTTATAAAAACAATTCTAATTTAGAAAATGAAATACCAACCTCTAATTGGAATCCTATATCTAGATTTGGCTATCAAAACCAATTAGCAGTTAAAAAAATTTACGTTAACTTTGATAATATTTACAATAGCTCTTTAGACGGAGTATTTACTGGATTATGGGAAGAGACCCCAGTTTCTAAACTATCTGGAATTAAAAAAATTTCTGTTGGAGATAATTTTAATTTGGCTTTGTTCAGAAATAGTGGAGTCACAGGATGGGGCGACAATACATGGAATCAAGCCACAGGAGGAATTAATTTAAATTCAATAATTGATATTGCTGCTGGATCAAACCATAGTTTAGCTATTTTAAATGAAAATAATACTTTAACTGGCTGGGGTTATGATTACAATGGAATTTCAATTTCTATGGTAAATGGTCTTACTGGAGTAAAAAGTATAGACGCTACAAAAAATACTTCGTTTTATGTAGATAATAATAATTATCTGCAAGGATGGGGAATAGATGAGATTTCACCAAGCGTAAATGATATTAGATTATACAACGCTTCAGAAAGCGGAGTATTTGCAAAATATATTACTGGGACGCAAGATTTAAATACTGTAACTGGAAATGTTTATTTTAATTTTAATATTTATCAAGAAAAACCTTATTTTATAAGCAAAAATATCACAGAAGTAATAACTGGTTATGAATTAAGAGGGATATTTACAGGCGTAACAGGATACAAGACTGGATTTTTAAAAACTATTCCAGATTATAAAACTCAAGGATTTCCTGTTTATGGAGTTACTGGCTATACTGGAATAATATCTGGTTTAGTTATAACTGGAAAAAGTACAGGAATTATTGATACAGTCGAAGTTTTGACTTTAGATCTTATTAAGTCATCTTTTTCTTCTGGAATATATGATCCACAAAAAACTGGAAATTATATCTATGACTTTGTTTACAAAAGTAATTTAACAAATATTAACGGAGTTGAAACTTTATATTTAGATTCTGGCAATCTTTCCTCTGTTTCAAAAAAGGTTTTTGACCGATCAATGGGTTATAAAGCTGTAAAAAATACGTCTATAAACTATACGAGGCAAAATGGAAAAAGTAAAAAGATTGATTATTTAAATAACATGGGCGTAGATAATATCATTATAAATACAGAATTAGATGGAGATGATATTGTTGAGATTTATCAATTTATTATTATAGAAAATTATAATATTGATCTAAAGCTACCAACCCAACTAATGAAAACTACTGATGCATTTAGAGTCCCAAATACAGGAGCTCGTTATTTGATAGAATCAAATGGCATTGGCCAAATTTTAAATTTTGATTACACGGCAGCAGGTACTTTAATATCATTTTCTGGAAATTATGATTTTAACGATAAAATTTATGCAAGTTTTATTAGATTTGATCAAAATTTCATAGAATATTCTGGTCAACAAAGTGAAAAATTAATACCAAAGGATTTTGTATATTTAAATGGACAAAAATTAATAAGTGGAATACATTATAGCTTTGATAATAATATTTTAGAATATTTAGAATCTATCCAATATGAACCCAATGCAATTTATAGGTATGAATCTGGCAATTCTAGTACTTTAGATGCAACTTTTGACCCACAATTATTTGCTTTAAATGATACCATACAAATTTACTATGAAAGTAATATAGACGGACCAAGCTTTATATTTTCAAATTCTGGTATAATTGATGATGAAGATCAAGAAAACGTTAAAAACGTATGGGTTAATCTGTCTTCCCAAGACCCTTCAGACTATAAGATTTATGATATTCCTTGTAATTCTATCATAGTATTAAATAGTGATTTAGATTATATTGAAATTGGTGATCAAGGTGTTTTTAGGAATTATGAGTCTAAAATATATTTTAATACAGAAGCAATAAATACAACAGGAACAATACATACGGCTAAAAGTTTTGTACCCTACAATGTATATACTGGTTATAGTAATTATTATCATCTTAATAAAAGTAGATTTAGCAAAAATACTACTATGGCTTGGGTAAATGGGGTGAGACTCCACAACGAAGAGCATCTTGATGTATCTAGCAATGATCCATTTATGGCCCCAAATTTTTATGACAAAACCTCTAATATTATATATAATAATACAGAAGATTTTATGAATATGTAAATTTATGGCAAACCTTAAAGAATTACCAGAAATATCAGTTGGAGGATCAGACCTGCTTTACGGTGGCAAAATCTATTATTTTGATTATAAATTTAATTTTGGTCAAGGACCAAATATATTACAAGTTAATGTAATTAATAAAACAGGGTCATATAATGAAGTTAAGACAGATCTATCAGAGAAAAAAGAAGTTAAATTAGGTAGTATTAACTTTGGAGACATGTTTGCTTTCAAATACAAAAAAAGAGTATCTTCTCAAGGAAACATTCTAGAAGTTTATTTTGTCGATGGAACATATATTTTAGATAAAGTATTTATTGGATTAACTAGCAAACATGGATGGTTAGATGCTTTTAACAATCAAAATGATAGACATTCCTCAAAAACTTTTGAAGATATTACAGAATTAAGATCATGGGGAAAAGAACAGAAAGATTGGAGTAGCAGTAGTTCTGATCCGTTTCAAATGAAAAATAAAAATTTTTATTTAATCGGAAGATTATTCCATCCTTGCGATAAAAATAAAGATAATTTAATAGATTTTGATGAATCTACAAATTTTGATTATTGTGATCCATGCCCATCTTGTCCAGATGATAAATATGAAACTAGGTGCCAAGAATTGAGTTATACCCAAATTTTTGAAGTAGGCTATTCTCTAAAAGATATGGAGAATATGTTCGACACAGATCCATTGGAAGTAGATTCGGTTAAAATAAAAATAGATTTTGGAAGTATTAAAGTTGTCTCTGTAAATGGGAAAGACCCAAAAAAAGATTACTATAGAAACTATTCTGGTTCATTAAGAGAAGTGCTCACCGCTTGGTGCAGTGATTTTGGATTAATTTGGTGGTATGACGCTGAAAATGAAATGATAAAATTTTTAGACGTTTCATCAAAAGAAATACAACTTGACGCAAAATCCGAAATTGAAAAATATAAAGGTAGCAAATTAATCAGTTACGAACAAGAAAAAACTGCCGAAGGAACTTTCCAAAATGGTGTTATATCCTGGTATCAAAGAGGAGGAGAAAAAACTTCATATACTTGCGAAAAGGCTTCAACAGTTGTTTTATCTGCTTTGTATGGGGCAGATTATTTGGGAAATAGATATAGAAAGCCACTTATAGGTGATGAAGGATTAAATTCAAATCATGATATTTTAGGCTCTATTCTGGGTGCTTATAGCCCTATATTAAGAAATGCTTTTTGGCAAAGACAAGCTTATAGTTTAAGAAAACCAGAGGATTATGCTCAATATATTGTAGATTTATCTGCTAGCGGCTCCTCTTCAAGCTCTTCTTCGTCTTCTACTCCTTTTGGAGATTTTGGAGGAGAAGAAACAGATGATCCAGTTTTAGATAGTAAAACCCTTTATGAAATGGGTAATTTACAAATATTATCTGTTATATCAAACCCTCCAGTTGAGGGACAAAGCACTTTCCATAATATGATAAAAAATAAATGGGATGAATTATCCACCAACGAGACCATAAGTGAATACGAAATGAAAAGAATACGTGAGAAAAAAGCTTGGTTTATTGTGACATACATAGACGAAGATGCTTTAGCTCAAAGACTTGAATTAGAAGGTGAAGTTTATGATTTTATAGGAAAATTTTTTGTAAGAGAGCATTTATTTAGACTTTGCGGAATAACAGGAAACGATGAATTTGTCAAAAATAATACCCAAATAGAATCTGCTGATGGTAGTGCTACAATTTTTTCTAAAAAAGACGGAATTGGCACAAATCCATTGAGCAAGTATAAATATTATAAAAGTGGTTATTTAGGATGCGTAATGGGCACAGGAAATGTATCTACAGGAGCAGTTGCAGCCCCTATGCAGCAGAAAGATCAAATACCAGGAACAACACAGGGTTGGAGTATAGAAAAATATAAAGGAAATGTAGTCGCTCAAGATACTCATCAAGACTATAGAGAAGCAGAAAGACAAGCTGGAAGTTTATTTTCTCCAAAAGATGGAAACAAACAAATACCAAGAATCGAACAAACAGCTATAGTTTTAGAAAGGGATGCAATATGGAAGCCAGAAGTAGCTGTATTCCAAGAATCATATGATGATTATATTGTAAAAAATTATGGAGATTCAGAATGGAAAATATACGGAACAGATGGAGTTCCTGTGTCAAACTCTGAATGGTTAGAAAAATCTTTAAATGATTTAAAAAATGGAAAAGCTGGAAAAATAAAAATATTTATAGTTTATCCTGAACAAAAAGAACTAAAAATAGAACCTTTCAAAGAAGCAGATTTTAAAAAGAATCATAATCACACCAAAGATAGAACTGCTACCTCCACAAGAAAAGTTTTAAAACGTATTGGTGGCAAACATTCTCCAGAGACCGCGATAGGTTTATTAGATAATAGTAATCACTTAATTAAAATTGATAATCGTATGAGCATAGAAACTCCTCCTCATACTTTCATCAAAGAGGGCGCGAATGGATCTAAGGAACTTGTTTCAAAAAGCTTTTCTACAGAAGGAGAAAAGAGATCACTTTGCGATAAAGGAGTCAAAGATAAAGAATCAAAATTTAGAAAACCAGCTTATAGAGTCTATGTTTCGCAATCCTTTAGTCAAAATGTTACTTTGCCTAGAATACAAACAGGAGTGAATTCTGGAATGAGTGCTTCAGACAAAGTCATGAAATTAAACGTTTTATATAATGGGTTTACTGACGATGATTTATTCGCTTTTACTGGAAGCGGAGTAGCTTATGGATGTGTCCCAAATATGAATTATTTAACTGGATTGCATGACGCTTATACTTCTAGGGTTTATTCAAACACAGATCCAGACGAAAATCTATCTGTAGAAATAAAAGGTTTACCAGAATTTCAAGGACTTGAAGCAGAAGTCAAAAAAGGTTTATCTAGTTTTTCTATTCAATTAAACGAAGAGGGGTCTAGGTCTACAATACAATATAATACTGTTTTAATCAAAACTATATCTTCTGATTTATTAAAATGGTGGAATACTAGAGCTTATACTTCATCCGCAAGAACAGTCCGTAGATAATATGTCTGCTGCAGTAAAAATAGCTTCAATAACAGTAAATGGTCGCGACACCCTTTATGGTGGAAAAATATTTTACTTTGATATGACTAATAATTTTGACTCTCCTGTAAAAATTCAAATTAATGTAATCAATAAAGAAGGAACATATAACGAGCCAACTTTAGATTTATCTTCTTCAGAAAAAATAGAAATTAGTGGCATAATATTAAATATGTTTTTATATAAATACAAAAAAAGAGTATCTTCTCAAGGGTCTATATTAGAACTATATTACATGGACGGATCTTTCAAGCTTGACAAAGTTTATATTGGTTTATTTGGTAAACATGGATGGTCCAAATATTACAACCAACTTTGGGGTGGCATGTATAAATATACTTTTACCGAGATCATTGAAAAAAATTTAAAAGAACAAATTACAAAAAATTTAGATACAGAAACTCAAAAATTTGATGTAACTAATAAAGATTTTTGGCTTATGGGAAGACTCATGCATCCTTGCGATGAAAATAAAGATAATGTAGTAACTTTTGATGAACAAACCCATTTCGATAGATGTGATCCATGCCCAAGTTGCCCAGAGGAAAAATATGAGAATAGATGTTTTGAACTTTTATATTCTGCAACTATGGAATTTCAGTATCCTTTTCGGGATTTTCTTGATGCTTTTGAAAAAGCTGAAATGCAAATTTCTGGAGAAACTTTAAAAATAGATTCTCCAAGCTCAAATCTTTCGTCCTTATTTGAAAAATATTATAAAGATTATTTTGGTTCATTAAGAGAAGTACTAACTGCTTGGTGCAATGATTTTGGATTAAATTGGTATTTTGATCCAACAGATACAACTATTAAATTCATCGACTTATCCTCTCAACAAATTAAAGTAAATAAGGATAGTATTGTCAGTCAATACAAAGGCACCAAACTAATATCTTATGAAGATGGAACAGATAATTCTACCTCGTTTGACTCCAAAGTTATATCTTGGTATCAAAAACCTGGAGAAAAAAAGAGCTATGAATGTTCTAAAATGCAATATGAACTTTTACATCCATTATATGGCATAGATTTCATAGGAAACAGACAAAGAACCCCTTGGTACGGAGGCGAGGATATAGATGGAGAAAATGATGTTTTAAGCGCAATTATACAAAATTATAGCCCTACTTTAAGAGAAATATATTGGCATAGAGCCGTATACCATATAACAGGAAAAGAATCTGCAGGAGAATATTTGACTTCGTTTTCATCGTCATCGTCTTCGAGTATAGACTTCGAACAAGACGCAAAAGATATTTACGTTTTATCTGATAAAAAATTAATTCCAGAATTAGGAGACGTTAAAGTGCTTGGAATAGTTTCTAGTCCTCCACTTGAAATTAAAGGCACCGAAAGTACATTCCAAAAAAATATTAAAAATGATTATGGTAATTTTTTATCTCTACTAAACCCTTATGAAGCAAAAAGATTTGCTCAAGATACAGGTTATTTTATAGTAGCTTACTGCGACGAAATGCATTTGAAAAAAAGAATGGATTTAGAAAGAGAATTATATGATTTTATTGGAAGATGGTATAGCACAGAACATTTCTTTAGGCTTTGCGGAATAACAGGAAACGATGAATTTGTCAAAAATAATACCCAAATAGAATCTTCTGATGGTAGTGCTACAATTTTTTCTAAAAAAGACGATATTGGAACTCACCCTTTTAGTAAATATAAATATTACCAATACGGTTATTTAAGTTGCTTACTAGGCACAGGAAATCGTATGAGCGAGGAGAACGCAAAAATAATTGATAAAGAAAAGAAAAAAAGATACGAGCAAACAGTAGTATTGCTAAATAGAGAGCCAAAATGGTTTCCAGAAAGTGGACCTTGGCAAGAAGCTTGTTTAGATCATATTTCAGAAACTTATGGAGACATGGTTTGGAAATTAATGGGAGAGCCTTTTTCTGATTCAAGAACTTTCAGTCCAATACCCCAGGAAGTATGGTTAGATTGGATTTTTGATGAAGTTCCAGCCCTTAAAACTTCAGATTTAGCAGGAAATATTAAAGTATTTGCTGTTAGGCCTGGAAACCCATTTCCATTGAGCGGAATAAGACTTGAGGGTAATATACCTCATCCAAAAGATCACAAAAAAACAATGTTTGACGCAAGAAAAGATACTAAACTAAGAAATGGTGGTAAATGGAGCAAGCAAATTTTACCTTTAGGATTATTAGACGATTACTGCACAAAAATAACTTTACAAAAAGATGACGAAAATCTGCTAAAAATATTTACACCACCACATACTTTTGCTGGGCAACCTGTGTCTAGATCAACTGTCGTAGGAAATAGTCCTTGCAACGTAGAATTTTTTAGAAAACAATGTTATAGAATAGCTGTAACTCAAACTTTTAATCAATCAATTAGAGTGCCAAAAATGTTAACTGGACTTAATGAAAATTTTGATGCTGTCGATGCAAAAGCTATGAAATATAAACTTACATATAATGATGTTCTTGATGATGATTTAAAATTTCTTGATTCGTCTACAAGTGGAGGCCCTTATAATAGAGGTACTTATGGTTGCACGATTAATGGCGAGGCAATTAAAAAATCACATGAAAATTATAAGAAAAATATATTTAAAAACATAGTACCTTCAGACTCTGTGACAATAACAATTAAAGGATTGCCAGATCTAACGGATTATACACAAGAAATTAAAAGAGGATTATCAAGCTTTTCAATACAATTAAATGATCAGGGCTCAAGTTCAACTATTAATTATGATTCTAAACAAATTTTAGAGATTTCTAGCGATATTATCAAACATTATCAATTCCGAAGAGCAGATACATCTAGACCTTCACCTTTTTAAAGGTGTAATTAATAACAGGAAAAAGGAATGAAATATTCTGGATATAATTTTAGAAGCTTTGTTAATCAAACAGGAATTTTTGATTTTGAATGGACTGTATCTTTAGATAATTATACTGGATCTGGAGTATTTGGTCTAAGCGGAGACTTTTCTTCTTTTACATGGAAACCAGATAAGAACTATACATCTGGGGATGTAGTATGGACAGAAGGTAGACTTTTTGAATGCACAGGAAACACTTCTTCTTATCCATTTTGCGTAAGTGGGACCGCGAACCATACAAGTGCAATCGAAGTAAAATATTATTTTAATGTATTCGCAGGCCCTCAGGATTATCCTTTGCCTGCAAATAAACCAATATTTACAGGTTTAGGTTTAGATGGTGACAATAACAATCGAATAAATACAATCAGTTATGGAAGTGATGGACCTAATTATTGGAATTTCGGAACATATGATTCTGATGATATGTATTCTACTAATTATTATATACCTAATATTCAAATTCTTTCCAATTGGAAATTCATAGCAAATCAAGAAGAAAAAGTTTTTGAATATAAAATAGTTAGCGGTGAAATTTATAATCCATACAATAAAATTGTAACTTCATACGCAATAGATAAACCCATTCATTTTAAGCATGCTGTTGGCCAAGGAAAAGATACATTATACATTGATGGGCTTCTATCATATTTTTATGAAATTTCTCCGTTTTTTGATAACCACAATTATAATACTTTTTATTTTAATACAGACAATTTGACAATCAATGGACAAATTAATATTTCTGGCGAATTACCAAAAATAAATGTAAGTTTTTTAAATAATAGATTTGGAAATGATAATACCTTAGCTTATCAAAACGAAATTACTGGTTTAATAATTAATTCAAATCCATATTTAAATATAAAAATATTTGATGCGTCTATAAAATATAGTAAACCCTTTTTCATTAAAGACTTCACCAAAAGCTTTAATAGATCTGGATATTTCACTATATCTGCTGATACAGGTGTGCTACCGTATTACAATGGACGAGACACAATGCCTATTACTTTAAACACAAATTTTGGCGATATCGGTTTCTATGGAGAGACAAGGAACGTCTATTATCCGATTCATTTTGACCATTTGCTACTTTTTCCTAGTGTGCAAGAATTAGATATAATATCTAACAGATCCCAAGATGTTCTAGCTAGTTACGGAAGTAGTAGTGGATCATTTTTGACCATAGAATTAATTCACAGACAAGGTGAGACGGGTTTTTATCATGATCAAATTCTTGGGTCTGGATATGTTTCTCAAGAATTAGAGGGGTGGGTAACTGGTTCTGGATATTTAAGGAAAACACTACAAAATATTACGCTAACTGGATATAATGATTATTCTGGAGTTTTTCAAACAAAAATTGTAGATTCTCTCCCAATATCTATTTTTGTTGATGCCACTGGTAGCGGAATCTTAGATTATAGGATCACTGGTTATGGGCTTGGAACAGGTATATCTTATGAAAATATCCCCGCTAGTGGATATGGACAAATAAAAACTTCTGGATTTATTTCTTATTCTCAACCATCATTTCTATATTTTACAGGAAAAGATGTAAAAGCCACTGGTGAAACTACTGACATCAGCGGTAATTTATTAAAAATATTTGGAATATTAAGAAAACCTGATGGTCAAATACCCGTAAGTTATTCTGGAGATATAGATAATGTTTTCTTAAATGGAGATCAATATCAATACAAAAATTTTACAGGCACACACAATTCTGAGTATGCTGGGGTAGAAATTATTGGAGATAAATATATTGGATTAGCCACAGGTTATGGAATTGGTTATTCAAGAACTGGAATAGTAAACGCAGATTTTTATAGATTTTTTGAAGGTGGAAATTATCATTTTTGGAAAGATGTTAAAGGCTATCCTGGTTATGTTTTTATTCAAGATAATTTAAAATTATTAACAGGTTTATCTGGTCTTCTTTCTTGTAAATTCCAAGATCAACCAATTTCTTATTCTGGAAAAGCTAATCTTCAAGGAATAAATTATGCAGAAGTCTTTATCGATCAATGCTCAGATAATAGTCCATTTTTTTATCTCGGAATAACTGGTAAACCAACAAATGAAATAAAATTATACACTAAAGTTGGAACAGATGAAACAGACAGAGACGTATTTGCCCAAGACTCTGATATACCAAAATTTTTAGTTATTCAAGCTTCTGGATACGAAAGCGGTTTGGACTTAGAAAATTTAAATTATTTAACTGGATCACAAGATGGACAAAGAATAAGAACAAGAATATCTCATTTAGGAGATACTCAAAATGGAAGTGGAAATTTTTCAAATATTTTTTCTAAAAAAGATTGCACAGAAATAGACGGGTATTGGGAGCATGAATTTGCTGAAGAAGTTATAAGAATTGAAGAGTTTACATCTAACAACTATATCTCAAAAATAAATTCCAGATTAATCGTCTCTGAAGATACAAAAATTGATAGTTATAATTTTGTGACTTTCCAAGTAATAAGAAATTTGATAAGCTCATCTTCTAGCAGTTCTTCTTGGACTAGCAGTTCTTCTTCGAGCAGTTCTTCTTCGAGTAGTTCTTCTTCGAGTAGTTCTTCTTCTAGCTCTTCAATCGCAACAGTTGGTATGGTCGCTCCAAAAAATATAGGATGCGGAGGTTATTTTAGCATAGCTTTATTAAAAGATGGTTCTGTGACTGGATGGGGAGATAATACTTATCTTCAAATAGATATTCCTGTAGGAATAGGTACTAACGCTACTGGAGTAGGAGTTGCATATCATCACGCCATAGCGCTACTAAAAGATGGCTCAATTACAGGTTGGGGAAGAAATGATAATGGTCAGATAAATATACCCGTAGGAGTAACTAATAATGTCACTGGAATAGCTGTAGGATATAATCATACTTTAGCTTTATTGAAAAACGGGTCTGTTACTGGTTGGGGTCTTAATACTTTTGGACAAACTACTATTCCAAATGGAATAGGATATAATTGTAGTGCGATAGATGTAGGAATTAGACATAGCATCGCTCTGCTCAAGAATGGGTCAATTACAGGTTGGGGAGATAACACTTATGGCCAAATAGATGTTCCTTTTGGAATAGGAGATAATGCTATTGCTATAAGTTGCGGATATAACCATAATATTGCCTTATTAAAAGACGGGTCTGTTACTGGTTGGGGAAGAAATGATTTCAATCAAATAGACATTCCGATTGCAATAGGGAGCAACGTCACAGGAATAGCGGCTGGATATTACCATAATATCGCATTATTAAAAGACGGGTCTGTAACTGGTTGGGGAAGAAACGATTTCAATCAAATAGACATTCCAAGCGCAATAGGGAGCAACGTCACAGGAATAGCGGCTGGATATCAGCATAATATTGCTATTTTGAAAGATGGAACAATAACTGGATGGGGAAATAATCAATTTGGCCAAATAAGTTTCCCTAGTAATTTAAACTTATTAAATTAGATTTATTCATTATGTGTAAAATAAAGTATAATAAAGGTAAAAGGACATTATGAATTGGACTAATCCAATAAGCTTATCTCAACCGTCTATGTTTCCAATTAATGGAAATACTCCCAATTTAGGCGCTCATGTAAAATTGAATTATGAAGGAGATTTAGCTTTTGTCTCTGCTCCAAAAGATAATAATGTTTATGTATTTAAAGGAAAAAATTATAAATTAGATTTATCGCAAAAAATTTCATCTTCAGAAACTTATTATTATGATACAAATTCATTCGGAAATAGTATAGATTGTGATTATTTAGGAAATATTCTCCTAATAGGTGAACCAAGTTTTAATTTAAATAGTGGACAGGTTTTAATGTATTATAATGGTAATAATACATTACTAACTAAATACAGCACTTTGTATGCTCCAAATAGTCAAACTTTTTTTGATTTTGGACAATTTGGTAAATCAGTGTCTTTAAACTATAAAGGTGATAAAGCTCTCATTGGCGCTCCAGCACAAGCTATAGATGCAGGACGAGGTTATATTTTTAGCACATACGACGGAAGTTTAAAAGCAACATTGCAACCATCAGATGTAGCTCAATCATTTGGATCTAAAGTTTTATTAAACCCAAGCGGTAATATAGCCGTCTTAAACTGTACAACTCACGCGGTTTATATTTTTAAAGAAGACGCACAAGACAGTTGGACTCAAAAAGCTAAAATTAATAATCCAGATAGTTCTTTAACAAATTTTGGTGAAAGCATGACTATGAATTCTAGTGGTAATATGCTTTGGATTGGGGCTTGTAATGCTACTACAGGTAAAGTTTATTTATTTAGCGGAAATGATGACCTAAGCGTTTGGACAGAGGTTGCAAGATTAAATGGCGGTAATTATTTTGGTAAATCCATTGAATTAAATAAAAATAACGATAGATTAGCTATTTCTTCGAATTATAATGTTGAAATTTTTACAGGATTCCGCACAACATGGCAAAGAGATTCTATAATAGATAACTCGGAATCTACATTAAATCGAATAAGTTCTTTAGCTTTAAACGCAAAAGGAGACGAATTATTTATTGGTGTTAATTCTAATAATTCTGGAGACATTTATATGTCTTTTACAAACCCTTATTTAATGAATAGTTATTTTGAAATGGAAAAAGCTCCATTTTGTCATTATTTACCCAAATATATAACAGGATTAAATTTTGAAATTGCTAATAATTTGAGTCATAAATTTGTTATAAATCTGCAAAATATTATAAGTGGATTTTATAATAGCAATTTGGACACAACTTCTTTTAATATGAATATATACCAAGATATAGATAATTGCTAATGAACTATCCAATATATTTTGATACTAGTTTCTCTGGTGCAGGCTCTTATGCTCCGCCTCCACCTCCGCCTCCTCCACCCCCAGAACCTCCAACAAATGAAATAATCTTACCTAGCTTTTGCGAATTGAATGGGTATCTTTCTGCTCCAAACTGTTATCTTCCACTCGAAGTAATTGTAGATGGAATTGTTTGTTATGCATGCGCAGAATTAGAAATAATTCCTTCTTCTTCTTCTTCTAGTGAGGAATCATCATCGTCATCTTCTGAGGTAGTTCCTCCAAATTATTTTACTGATCCTCCAATTTTTGAAAATTTTAAAAGAATAGATATAAATTCTGGAGCAAATATAGTTGCGCTTGGTTTTAACAATCCAAATAAAAATTATTTAATCTCTGGATTAAGTTGCGTTCAAATTTTTGAAAAATCTGGAGATTCATGGGGCTTCCAATCAATAATAACTGGAAATTTTACCGATAATAATCAATTCTCTAATTTCGGTTATTCGTTAAGTTTAAATTCTGCTGGAGATAGAATTATCGTCGGCGCACCAGATTCTAATTCTGCATTTTTTTATGAATACAAAGACTCACAATGGAAAAATTTATTAAAAATTCAAGATGATGTTTCTATAAATCAAGGATATGGACACGATGTATGCATAAATCGTTCAGGAGATAAGTTTTTTGTTTCTGCTCCAAATTCTGAAAATGGAGGAAATGTTTTATTTGTAACTTACAAAAATTTGTTATTTGATAATAAAACTCTACCATTATTTACTGAAAGCGAAGATTTTAGTGATTCAAGTTTTGGAGCAAGCATTGGCATAAACGATAGTGGAACAATTTTAGCTGTAGGAGCACCAAAATATAATCATGGTGCTGGACTTGTTAATATATATTCTGGAGAATCTGAAAATATACAAAAAATTCAGACAATAAATGGTGATAAGACATGGGCTAATTTTGGTAATAAAGTTGCAGTAAATTCTAATGGCAATATTATTTTTGTAGGCGCTCCTTTAGAATCTGGGCTAGATAATAATATTGGAGCGATGTACATATATAAAAAATCTATAGCAAACTCATGGAATTTAAAACAAAAAATAACTGGGGATATAAATAATGTTAATTTTGGATCTAATTTTGAAATACGTAATGATGGAAAATACATCTTTGTGCCAAATCAACAATTCAACAGGATTGATTTGTATACTGGAGATTTAATTAATGACTGGAAGCTTTATACCTCTGTAACTGGAACAGATTGTCAAAGAGTACCTTTAAATTATTTTGGAGAAAATATAGCTTTAAATGATGCTGGAGATAAACTAATTTCTACAAATAATCACGATGAAATTTTTATATACACAACAGAAGATGTTAAAAGATTTAACCCAAATTTAATATTTGAAGTTCAAGACCAAGAATTTGGATCAGAAAATTTTACAATATATCCAACATCAGACAATCCATCTACAAAATTCACTTTTAATAGTTCAGACGTTAATGTAGCAAGAGTTAATAATGAAGGAATAGTTTCTGTAATCAGTCCTGGAACAACATTAATATCTCTTATTCAAGATAGTAATGATTGTTATTTTAGTGGGTATTACGAACAGTATCTAAATGTTTATAAAGTCGATCAAAAATTAGATTTTGAACTACCACAAAATAAAGAATTCAATGGTTCAGATTTTCCATTGCCAAAATATACAGATGCCAATTTAGAGGTGAGTTACACTAGCAGTAACAGTGGAGTAGCTATAATAGATAATTATGCAATTAAATTTATAGGAGCTGGTTCGTGCTTAATAAGTGGAGTCCAAGCTGGAAATGGAAAATATAATCCAGTAAATGTAGTTAAAAGTTTAAATGTTAATAAAGGACATCAATTCATTGATTTACAAATAAATAAAGAATACTTTTTAGAAGATTCTCCAATAAATATATTTGCTAAAAGTTCTAGTAATTTACCAGTAACTTTAACGCCTTTGGATTCTTCCATAATTGATTTTGATAAAAATATAGGGACTTTGCGTGATATTGGGGTTGTCACAGTAAAATTTAGCCAAAATGGAAACAACAACTACTATTCTGCTCAAAATCGTTATGCTACATTATATATAAAAAATAAAAAAGACTGCTTTACTCTAACTAATTTCTCAACTCCTTGTGACTGCGGAAATAAATGCAGAAATTGCTGCGGAGTAGATTCTTCTGTTAAAATTATAAATAAATATTTGAATAATAAGAATAATTGGAATATAGATTTAAGACTAGATATATTTAATTTAAATTGCGATAATTTATCAGATTTTTACAGAATATATGCTAATAATGAATTATATAAGTCTAATTATTATTTCGCAGAAAAGAATAGTTCAACCAAAGAGTTAATATCTATAATTGATATTAAATCCTATAATAATATTCTAAATATTAAAATAGAGATTGACGCTTTTGGAAGAACCTATTATCAACAATTATCTTTTTGATTAAAAATAATAGATATTATCAATATAATGTATTATAATAAGCATGGATAATAATATTGAAAATAGTATAGAAAAATATTTTTTAGATGTCGTGTTACATCTAATAGCGACTAATGAATCTTTTGCTAATAGCTTTAGAGCTCTTTTACCAGATGAAATAAAACCTAAAGTAGACTCTTATAGAGCTAATACAAATTGTTCATGCAAAAGCGCTTTGAATAATTTTTCTGGACAAAATAGGCAACTAGTTTTAACTTTTCTCAAAAATTTCTTAAAAGATAATCCAGACTTATCTCTAGATTTTGTGCAAAAAATTGAAAACTCATACAAGAATATTGACGTAAGCGGCAAAATCTTTAGGATACCTAAAACTGACACTACTTTTCAAAATTTTATAGACTATACAAAAGAACAAAGATATATATATAAGTCTTTTTCAATGCTAGAAGAGAATAACCAATGGGTTATTTTCTTTATATAAGACTTTTATTCGAGTGTAACCTTTATAAGGTCAATTTTATAAAGGCAAAAGGTAATGGAAAATCAAATTATATATTTTGAGGAAATAGACGAAATACTTTATTACGAAGATTATATATTTTATCCTAATCCAAGCGCTAGTTCTGGACTACCAGTAACTTTAACAAGCAGCAATACTAGCGTAGCAAAAATACAAGAAGATGGTTCAATTAAAATTATTGGTGTAGGTATAAGTAAAATAACGGCTACTCAAAATGGTGACGAAGAGTATAGCCCTGCTACACAAGTGGAAAGAAATTTAAAAGTCATACGAAACCTTCAAACTATAAATTTTCCAGAAATAGGGGAGCAAACTTATGGATCCGAACCAATTGATCTTGGGGGTTCCTCAGATTCTGCTCTACCTATCACTTATAGTAGCAGCAATACTAATGTGGCAATAATAAGGGATAATTGGTTAGAAATTGTGGGGGCTGGTTTTAGCACAATAAGAGCGACTCAAAATGGTGGAACAAATTATAGTCCAGCTGATCCAGTAGAAAGAGTACTTCATGTATTAAAAGCAGAGCAAACGATAGATTTTCCAAATATAGAAAGAGAACTACATTATAGAGATGATGATTTTAATTTAAATGGTAGTGTTAGTTCTAATCTTAGAATTTCTTATGTAAGTAGTGACGATAATATTCTTACAATTAACGATTATGGTTTAGTAAGCCTTGTCGGAATTGGAGAAGTCACTATTACGGCTCACCAGTTTGGAGACAACAATTATAATCCAGCTTATCCAGTAGAGCAATCAGTTAATGTCCTTCCTTATCGATTTAGCTCTTCCTCTAGCTCTTATTCTAGCTCTAGTTCATCTTCGGGTGATCCTTCTTTGTTTAAAGATTATAAATTAAAATTTTTTCCTGCTTTAGGGGATCATGATTATAAAAATAGTTTCAAAAATAAACAATCTGCCGAAGATTTCTTAAAATATTTTTTAGATATTAATTTCTTAAGCACAAGTGCATCTAAAAGTAGGAAGTACTATGACACAATTATTAATGATGTACATTTTTTTATTTTAGATTCAGATCCAATCGTAGGTGGAGTCAATAAAAATGGTGGGGTTGGGGCTGGAATTGGAGACGTAGATTTATCAAATGAAGAATACGCTAAAATTCAAAAAGAATGGTTCAATTCTACTATACAAAAGTCTAAAGCAAAATATAAATTTGTTTTTATTCATCATTCTCCTTTTTCTTCTGGATCTACTTACGGGAGTCATGAATTACTTCAAATTCAAAATGGGTGGAGTTGGGATTTTGCAGATGTTGTTTTTAGCGGACATGATTATCATTATGAAAGAATACATAAAAATTATAATAATAAAACAGTTAAATTTATTGTAAATGGAAATTCTGGAGCGTTGCCAAAAATTTCAAATAGTTTTATTAGACCTTTAATTTCTCAACCAAATATTACTAATAGTCAATATGTTTCTACTGATTATGGTTTTACAAAAGTTACAATTTATAAAAATGGTTATAAGACAGAATATATTTCTGATTCGGGAGCAATAATAGATTCTATTATAACTGGATCAATAAATGTTCAAGAGGAGCAATTTTCTTTTGCTGTTATTGGCAATTTTGGAATCGGAGGAGTTGATATTTCTTCGACAGCTTTGAATGGAGGAAATTACAATACTAAGCTTGTTGCAGATAGAATTAAACTTGATTTAATCAATTATATTTTTACAGTAGGAGATAATTCTCATGATGGAGAGCTTACTAGAAAAAATACTTCTGAACCATATTTAATAGATGCAAATATTGGACAATTTTACAATAAATACATTACTTTTTACAGAGGAGTCTATAACCAAAGTGGGGGCATTATTTCTCAAAGAATTAACGAAGGTTTAATTAATCCATTTCCAAAAACTATTTCAAATTTTAATAATGAAATAAAATATGATCTTCCTTTTTTATACAGAGAAGATAATAATATCGAAAATGCATTGTTCGTACAAAGTGAAAAAGTTAATTTTGGTCAAAAAACTTACATTAATTATGATTTAAAAATTTTAGGAAAATACTCAAGAATAGAGAAGATTTTATCTCATAGCTCTTTATCATTAACCTCAGATAACAGAATAATAGGATATATAACAGAAGTAGGCGAATATGATCAATACGTTTTTATTTATGATGAAGAAGAAAGATTATCTTTAGGAATTATTACTATAAATGTAACACAGTTCGCTTGCATATCCCCACCAATTCTTAGATCTCCATTAGTAGTTTATAATACTCCTGGAGATTTTAATTATTTTATATATGGCGACAATATTTCTTATTATGAAACATTAGAACGACCAGCTGGATTTGAAGATGATGGAAATTATAATATAAAAGCAATAGTTGAGAGAAATATCTATTATTTTAAAGTAAAAGTTTATAATGAGGTTGGTACGTCAAGAACTTATAGAATAGCTGTTGTAGTTAGTAAAAATCCTCCTTTATATTATGATGGTTGTAATCTTGGGGGTCTTTGGACTCTTGATCCTATTATAGAGGGAGTTTCTGGAGATGGTTATGTTTATTCTGCAATAGATTTGCCTAGTTTTTTAAATATTAATTCAAGCACTGGGTCAATATATGGAGTTTTAGAACCTGGAAATTATTTATTCTCCATATGCGCTACTAAAAATACAACTACTATATGCACAGATATAGTTTTGATAATTTATTGTAATTCTGGTGGGCCCACACCTACGCCCACACCTTCGCCCACACCCTCGCCTTCACCGAACTTTAATTGTGAAGATTTAGGATTTTTTGCTTCCCCTAATATTCAATGCCCAGAAGGTGGAGATGTTATATCTATTCCTGTAGAATTACCAAACGGCACAAGCATAATATGCTACAGTTGCGATGAACCACCTCCTCCACCTCCACCTCCACCTCCACCAACACCACCACCTCCACCACCTCCACCACCTCCACCACCTCCACCACCAACACCACCACCACCTCCTCCTCCACCTCCTCCACCACCTCCTCCTCCACCACCTCCACC
>Ga0114979_10000048_pt1 | contig 70297 bp, 59 predicted proteins | sample S_140625_EF_Meta_FD_87315 | JGI IMG/M metagenome (GOLD analysis project Ga0114979, IMG submission 87315) | Freshwater microbial communities from Lake Simoncouche, Canada to study carbon cycling - S_140625_EF_MetaG | ecosystem: Environmental > Aquatic > Freshwater > Lake | place: Lake...
AAAAATATTTTTAATAATTCGCGTTTTTGATCTCGCGAGGCGCGATCATCAAAACTAACAGCAGTATAAATACCGGTTATACATTCATGCAGATAAGTTGTTTGTTGACCATACAATACGTAATCAGTTGTAGCACCTTTTCTTAATAACATACGTATTATAGTTTTGGTAGCCTCCTTTTTTGTATTATACTCTGCTTCTTCTTCTTCTTTTTGCGAATTCATGAAATAGTTATATGTTTCACCTAAAAAACCTGATATAGCATGGCCTAATGGTTTAATATGAAGTATACCAATATCATTTTCAATACCCTCAATATAATATTCAGTGAGTAAAATGTTTACATGTTTAGTATCGAGGCGTTCACATGCTGAACAAATTTGTTGAAGTACCTGTAAACGATCATTTAATAAATCAGGTAACTCTTTCGGTCTTTTTCTTGATGTTGACTCTTTTGACATTGGTCTTTTTCTTGGCTGACTCATTATTAACCTAAACTTTCTCTATACTAACGATATATTATTTTGTAACGTTGAAAATGATTGTATTTTACCTGTTCCAATACCAAAGAAGAACAGGTAAAGTTACATCATTGTAGGTGAAAAAGTTGCGAGTATTATCATTACCTTTTTGTAAATCGCGAACCCATACGATGACGATTCTTTTTTGTTTTGTATGGCCTGACGTTTCGTTATTTACATATTAATTAGATACAATTTTCTAAATATCATGATCTGACCGTTTCTTCTATGAAAGAGTAAATCTACCAAAGCAATGCGTATAAATGAACCAAGTTTAGGTACTTTACTAGTATATATCGTGGTTTCAAATTTCATCTATAAACATGTCCGATGTTCAAACGACTACACGGATTTCTGAATTACCTGAAAACATTACGGTCCAATTATATCCGAATCAACAGCAACAAGACAATGGTCTTGGAAATGCCTACATCCCTATCAATGTTCATCCCAACCCCTATGGCGGCGCAGGTGCCACCGGACAACCAAACACGTTGCCTTATCCCCAAAGCGATGAGCGACCCAACCGTCAAAGCGGCAGCGGCCAAAGCGGCAGCGGCGGATTGCCCGCATACCAAGGCCAACCCGATTTCTCTCAACCCATTAGTCAAATGATGCAATCGCAATCGCAGCAACAGCAACAGCAACAGTTTCAATCGCAGCAACCAACCCAACAACTCCGCCTCCCCTCACGCGATATACCCATGGACACGACGCAGTTTCAACAAGATCAAGAAATCCAACCCAATTATATCCCCAAAGCCAAACTCACTTCGGATTACATAAAAAATTATGAAGAATCCGGCGAACGTGCAAGACAAGATCATGAATCGCACAAACATCGCGCCAATATGACCGACCAATTCTTCACTGAGTTTCAAACTCCCGCCCTCATCATGTTTCTCTTTTTCTGTTTTCAAATGCCGATTGTCAATACCCTCCTCTATAAATATTTCACATTCTTGTCCATCTACAATTCAGATGGAAATGTCAACTTTTACGGCGTTTTCTTCAAAAGTATCCTCTTTGGTCTCCTCTATTATGCCATTGCAAAAACCACTGACTATTTAGCCAATATATGATATTTCAGCGTTTACCCCTAAACACCGGCGACTGGCACAATAAATTGCATCAGCCATCCTGACAATATAAACCACATCGCATTGATACTATTTCCGCCTTGGTAAATGACCCATCGCAAAGCCTGGCAATGTGGCGACAGTGTCATAAATGGCGAAGCTAGAAATCCAATAAAAGTGGCAGGTGCACACGAGTATGCATACAGATGCACAGCAATGTAATGTAGACAAATCCACATTACATAGATATATATCACGGGGCGCGCATTGATCATCATGTTGTACAGATTAATCAAGGCAGTTCTCATTGTTTATCTTCCTTCGCGACTTTCTTATACAACTCATCTTAAAGACAATAAGTTAATCAATTTTTCAAGCCTCTCAATGCTGCCTCGTAATCCACCATGAATTCGCGTGGATTCATCATCGCCGCAAATTGTTTGCCAAGATTCGATTTATAGGCATCGATGCGGTCGGGTGAATGGACCAATTCGACCACTTTCGCAATATATTCTTCCTCCGTATCCGCGACCAACTCGCCCGCTCCACAATGTGTCAAGATAGACGCAGTCACACTATGCGCATGATAATCGCGATGGCGCAGCGTAACAATCGGAACCGAATTATAGAGGGCATTGCACGACGTGGTCGTACCGCTATAGGGAAATGGATCCAAGAGGATATCAAACATTGTAAATGCCCTATTGTAATCGTGATTTTGCATCTTGTTCACAATGAGCAACCTCTTGGGATCGACACTCAATTGCGTCGAATAAAAGGCCGTGCGTTCGGCATTGTTATCAAACGATTCCAACTTGATCAACAGAATAGCTTGAGGGCACGCCGCCATAATCTTGGCCCATGCCGCCAAGACATACGGACTATTCTTATTTTCCTTGTTCAAAGCGGCCAATACAATGCGATCAGTCCGGGTTTTTCGTGGAACCGTCGGTTTCGCCTGATGGATGGATTTATAGAGTAAAAAACAGCGTGGCAATCGGACCAGCGTTTCACTATATTTCTGCACACTTTCCAAAGGGTCTGCGACCCCGTCCGTCAAACGATACTGGATCGATTTCAAGCCCGTTGTATTGGGATATCCAAGATAGGACATTTGTACGGGCGCAGGATGATAACTAAAGATCCCAAGACGATTCGATACAGTGTGACCATTCAGATCCACCAAAATATCGATACCTAGCCGGTGAACAAGCTTGGCAACTTCGAGATCCGTCTTTTCTAAGATAAAGTGAATCTTGGCAATCCCCCTCTTTTCCAAGTCGGTAAAGAGGTCCTTGATTTCTTTTTGATTTGCAAATAGATAGATCTCAAAGGTCTCACGACTATGATTTTCCAAGATGGGCAAAATAAAATTGGAGACGGGATGGTCCAAATAATCGCTGGAAACATAGCCAATACGGATTTTTTCCCCATTCTTTTCCCCATTCTTTGTACCCTTCTCAAAATAATTGGGCCGATCCACATAATAATCATTGATCTTCACATGTTCTTGATATACGGCATCATGATCTGTATATCGATATTCCAAATAACAAAGCAGATTTTGAAACGAAAGGAGCTGTTTTCCAAGATCGAGCGCAAATTCTTTGGCCAGCCTGGTCGCAATACGAGAATGTTCAATGGCCAAATCGACTTCGCCCACCGCACAATACACATAGCCTATATCGTTATGATTAGCCCAAGTAGCCTCTTTTTCTGCAGGCGTCCGCACCTTGGAAAGAGGGGACATAGAAATCAACCTTTTCAAAGAGGGGATTCCATTTTCATATTTCAACTGCTGGAAATTACATCGCGAATAGACGCCCAAAAACTCGGGATGGTTCATATACATTTCCTCAATTCTTGGAAATTTCGTAAACAAATCGTCGATGAATAGAAATACCGTCCTTCCGCATCCCGTTTCAAAGAGGGCTTTGATGAGCGCGACGGCGGTGACCACATTTTCTTTGTTCCGCTCATGAGCCATGCGTAGCCACATGATGGCCCTGAAAATGTTGATGCCTATGTAGAGATTGCCCATGCAAAACAAGAGTACATCATCATTGGGTGAAAGAAAAAGGAGTTTTACCAAGATTTCCTCTTTGACTTGTATGGAGACATCAGCGATATTCAACATGGCAATTCCGCGTTCTGATATGGCGCGTTTTGCAAATGCAAAGGAACCTTCATCGACGGGCGGTTGTGTGAGGATTTGGGCGAAGAATTGGTTGAATTCATCCAAAGGATTTTGTGGTTGTTGCTGTTGCTGCATTCTTGGAAAATATAAGAATATAGATACAAGATTATACCAATATGGATTTGTATTGTTTTCTTGGAACAATAAAAAATGTAAGGGTTTGTAAAGATAATGGGTAATTAGAGTATTCAAGGGTGTAAACACGATACAAAGGGTGTTTTTGGTTGGATTTGGCGGTTAGATAGGAACACATGAAGATATTCTAGACTTGGATATGATTGCCTACACGATCGATGGTCCATGCAAGAGGAACAGCAGCAGATGATAGTTCAAGGTCCGCTTCATCCTCCTCTTGCGATTCTTGGAAAGCATGAATGAAGGAATCAATGGGGAAGCGCTGTGCAGCTTGGCGTTCGTCGACGAGTGCGAGGGCATCGGACTGCGAAAGGGTTCCGCTAGCACGCTCAATGTTTTCGCGGATGCTTAGGAAACGGCAAGCTGCCAGCTCGCGGCTCTCCGTCTCGGCGCGCTCCATAAACGTGGGCGTCTTGTCGGGCATGTAGTAGACGTAGAGATCGACGTGGTCTTCGTAGCGGAGACAGTTGCACAAGAGCTCGCGGGTTTGGGTCAGGTAGCTGACCCATTGGCGGCCTTCGAATTGCATGCTGTACTCGGGCACGGTATCCATGCTCACCGTTTCAGGAGCAAAGTCCACGTCGCCGACGAGAAACGCGATTTCGCGATCAATGGCATGTTCTTGGGCATAGCTGGGAAAACGGCGCACATTGCGCAACACGTTTGCACAAATGTCGTCGTAGGCGGTTTTCATGATTCCACTGATGGTGCGATTGGCGCATTGCTGCATCGAGGTTTCAAGCTGCAACATGGCCTGAATTCCTGAGCGGATATCGAGACGGAGTTGAGCAATCTCGCATGACTCGACGACGACCATGGTAGACTGAGCAAAGGCAGACATGGTAAGGATATATTAAACGATTAGATGATGATATTGACTACTCGGCGGGGGGACTTTTTACAATAGATGTATATCGAAAAAAGCAATTCAATTTTTCAAAGAAAATAATAATATTGACACAATATTGACAATTCTTGGAAAAAAGGGGAGTGTAATTATGCCGTCGATGGTAAAAATGATGGCGCAACTGAGTCCGGAGGCAGAAGAGGTAGAGGTAGAAGAGATAAATGAAGAATCATTGGAAAATCTGCTAGTACTGAGATAGAGACTTTATCTACGCGCGGTTTTTCGAACCCGCCGTTTTTGTTTTCGAACAGATTTTCTCTTTTTGTTGGCTTTTCGCGTTTTGCCACCATTAGATTCATTATAAACTAATTTAACTCTATCAAGGTATTCATTTAATTCTGCATATTCCAAACATTTTTTTACTAATTTATTATCGAGTGTAAATTTATTTTCTTTACAAAATTCTAAAATCTTTGTGATTTCTTCTTCACTAAATTTATAATTACACTCAAAAAGCCTTAAAAAAAAAGGAGCGTATTTTATATCAAATGCTTTTTTTAAATAATCTTGAAAAAATTTATTTTTGTAAATTTCGTCGCAGTTTTTTCTCATTTTATTATTAAATTCATTCATATATTGGAAATATTCTATGTTTGGCGGTTCAGGTAATCTTTCTATGGATGGCAGTGAGAATGTCAGTTGCCGTGGACTTGACTCTGTAGATGTTGACCCTGGTCCAGGTCCAGGTGGAGGTGTTGGTGTTGGTATTGGGTCAGCCATTTATCGAACTATTAACTTATACATTATATCGCTAAAATAATCCCCACTTCTTGGGAACCTCTTTCTTTGTACCGCGCCGTTTTTGTTTTCGAACAGATTTTCTCTTTTTGTTGGCTTTTTGCGTTTTGCGTTTACCACCATTTGTCGGTATATTGGCGATTTCAGGTGCTGAATTCGGAAATTCGGTTATAGGTGACTTAATATCTTTTGTCCGATTGGGTTGATTAGACAAATAGTATCTTGGGTTATAACCTTTCACCGAGACGTTTCTCACAAATCCTAAAGTCGAACTAATATTTCCAAGAATACCTCTTTCAATAAGAAAATGGCTGGATGAGTCTGCTCTACTACTATTTACTTTAAAACCACAATGTGTAAGATAATTAATTACCGATTTATATTTTTTTACAACAACTTCATCTTTGCCATCAAAATAATCTTCACTTTTTAAAGCTAGATCTAAAATGGAGTCATTGTACTGAGTAGTTGCATTCAGATTTGCGGCGTAACCATAATTACATTTTGATTTAATATATAGATCTATAACATAACGTATTTCTGCTTCGGTTAATGATAAATATTTTCCACTTTTCAAAAAATTATGAAGTGGTGTCCAATGTCTATCGGTAAGAAGACACATTCCATTATAAATACTACAAATGTGTTTAATTATATCATAATTTCCATAAGAACAAGCATAATGTAAAGGAGTAGATTCACTACTAGAAAAAGGAAATAATTGTATACCTACAGATAAAAGTAAACGCACTATTGATGTTTCTTCACTCTCACATTTATCAGTATTGTTCATACATGCATAATGTAAAGGCCGTCGTCTTGGTACAATATCATAAAATCGTTTACTACTTTCTTCATTTTCTTCTTCTTCAGCAAATATAACACGTTCAAGTTGAGTTTTTCCACCAAGTAAGCGTTTTACCTCGGCATGATCTCCAACCTTACATGCATAATGTAATGGATAGTTTTCTTGTAAATATTCTAAATATCCTGATTCATCATTTTCTTCATCTTCTAGTGGTACATATTGTTCTAATGATGAAGGTGGAGAAATAGTATCAGCCATGAATATACATTATATCGCTAAAATAATCCCCACTTCTTGGGAACCTCTTTCTTTGTATCGCGCCTCTTTTTGCGACGCACCCGTTTTTCTTTTTCTTCGATGGAAACAGTAATGTTTTCGGGTTGGGCAGCAACCAAACTGGGTTGACGCATATCCTTTGGAACCGCCCCCTTATCCTTCGATGCCTTTTCAAACTTGGTGGCCGGCGTATATTTCAAAAACCATTCTTCATATTCATGCGTGCCACGTTTCCCCGCCAATTCTTTGAATTTCTCCGTCTTTTCCGCACGCATATCTTCCAAGGTCGGTTGTTTGCCATAGCACGCGATACTGAACCGTTTCAACAAGCCGCGCTGTTCCAACCGATTCTTCTGTTCCACATCGAACAAAAACTTGGCCATGCACAAGATGCGGTCGCGATAATAATAAGGCGCATCGGCATAAATAAAGGCCAAATAAAAACTCAACATGGTATCAATGGTCGCAACATTGATCTCTTGTGCCCCAATATGGATCGTATTGTAATTGTGACAGGCAATGGGCTTGTAAATAAACGCAACCGTCTCTTTGCCCACCTGGATTTCAATGTGTTCCGGAATGACCTCGCCAATAGCCGCATGTTTTATTTCATGAACATCTTTGAAACCGGACTCGGTCAAACGTTCGCGGATAATCATCGACGTTTTCTCAGGCTCTTCTGCCAAGACATCAAAGTCGGGGATTTTTTCCACCAATCGCTGTTGATCTTTGGGCATATATTTGGAATATAGACTGCTCGCATATCCGCCGAAAAAGACGACGCCCAACTCGATAAAGGCATCGCGTGTAATGAAATAAATCTGTTCCGATTCTTTGGTCGCACCCGTTTCCATTTTTCTTTGGAAATCAATGGCCGTACAATCAAATCCCGTTTTCATGGGATGATGCGTGTTTAACAAGGTCAATCGTTTCAAGACTTTTTCCCAACGCGACACATCGCCCATAGGACGCGACAGTTCTAAATACATGCTCATCCGCAAATAATTGGGCGGCGTATATTTGATTCCGGCAACCGTAATGGCCTCTTTTCCAAGATTTTTATAAAGCATCGGATGCAGCTGTGTAATATCGGCAACAGGAATGAAATTGACAAAGACTTTATAGGTGCCTTGGTGAACGCCCGATTTGGCCTCGACTTCTGTGAATCCCGCCTTGTAATAAATATCGGCGAGTTCTTTGGCATCTTCCAAAGCCTGGGGAGAAAAGAAATCGTAGTCGGGGATTTCGATTTCGCGATTATAGAATTGCGCATATTTCGGCAAAATATTGTTAATCGCCGTTCCGCCATAGCAAATCAACTTTTTCACGATCAAAAAATCCTCCAAAATCTTGATGATTTCTTTGACTTGATCGCCCATGGCCAACTTTTGGCCCGCGGTTTTCTCGCTCTCGTCGACGGCGTGGCGCAAGATGGCGAGCTCACATTCGTCAAAGGTCATATCATCGTTGCACAATTCCGTATAGTATTTTCGGCGCTGAGATTCCATTTGTTTGCGGGTAAAACTGGGTGCACGATGATACTGATATTTTTTGGTATATTTTGAGGGCATGTAGTACAAATACTATAACTAACAACTATAGTATATGCGTAGATTATATCGATAAAAATTTGAGAACGCAGGAACATTAGAAGATTAGAAGATTAGAACATTTGTAAAATCGTCGCCAATGGAGTAATCCCACTTGACGTAAAAATGTTCGATTCTGCATACTGCAAATTTTTATCACCGGAAAGATGATATTGTTGACATACCATTTGTGCACCCCATCCGTGAACACGATCAAGGATATCAGGATTAGCAGAATTAACAGTAGGATAAATAATCATAGTTTGTTTAACGTTTACGGTAAAATTGGCCGTACTTGTAATTTGTGGGAGAGATTTATTTAATGTTGAAAATACATCATCGCGGTAGATGGAAATGGAGCCCGAATTGTTTCCTGTTTCAATGGAAATATAGTTTGCTAAATTTGTGGTCGATGTGGATTTTGCACCACTAGCTTTTGTTCGCCATGCTGGATTAAGCGTATTGTCAATCATGAGGTATATTTTCCCAGCCCGAAGGTTGGATTGTGAATCGTTTGAAGTCATTAATAAACCGCTCATGTATGTTTTTACTAATTCACCGACAATAGAATAGATGGATGGATCTGCTGACCGTATACGTAAATTAACAAATAAGGGATCTTCCGGATTAGGAACACTAGCACTGTTAAAAGCATTGGATGTAATAGATATAAACGCCGCACTTAGTGGTATCGAATTATACGAATCATAATTTACAACGGTGTTCACACTAGGATCAATCGGACCAGGATCTGCGCCATTGTTGGAGAATGCGACAACAGCCGTTCCATCCACTAAATAGATTTCTAAATCTATCAGACGAACTCCTCGGCTCAACAATAAACCAATCATATCAGGATGAACATACTGACCCGTTCTAGCAGAATTGAATGAACTTTTTATGCATACTTGATTGATGGGTAATTTATATTTTATATTCTTTATTTTTACGTTTGTCGCAGCATATGCGGTTTGTAGTGCACTTAGTTCATTTATAGCAGCTGTTGGAATAGAATAGGCGCTAGATGATGGCACATTTGTATATCCCTCTTTACGTGAAGAAGTCACCATAGATGCTATCATCCGGAAAACAAAATAAAATGCCAAGGCAAATATCAATATCATCATTGTTCCGTGTAATTGTATAAAAAAAGGATGGATTTGCATGGATTGGTAAAGAATGATCCGCCGTTTAAAGAATAGCTATATTAAAATATTCCCATAAAAGAAACTAATATAGAAAAATTGGTACAACTATTTCTAAGAGTATCATAGTAAAATAAAATATGGCAGGAGGTTTATTAAACATTGTTTCCGTTGGAAGTGGAAACTTGATGTTAACGGGCAATCCTACCAAGACATTTTTCAAAGTGACTTATTCGAAATATACGAACTTTGGGCTACAAAAATTTCGTCTTGATTTTGAAGGTCTCCGTGATTTACGGACGTCGGAAGAGTCCAAGTTTACATTTAAAATCAAGAGATATGCAGATCTTCTTATGGACACCTATTTAGTGATGACATTGCCTGATATATGGAGTCCAATTTATCACCCTTCAACGGAAACAAATAATAAGTGGTCGGCATATGATTTCCGTTGGATTCGTGATCTAGGTACACATATAGTCAAAGAAATCGAAATTACATGCGGTTCGCAAACATTACAAAAGTATTCAGGAGAATATTTGGCTGCCATGGTCGAGCGAGATTTTACGATGGAAAAAAAAGAGCTTTTTAACAAGATGACTGGAAATACAGAGGATCTATATGATCCGGCAAATTGTAATGGTAATGTAAATACGTATCCTTCGGCTTATTATACACCAAACAATGCCGGTGCAGAACCGTCAATACGTGGAAAAACCCTATATATTCCGATCAATGCATGGTTTACATTCGATAGCCGTTGTGCATTTCCTCTTATTTCGACACAATATAACGAACTCGTTATTAATATTACTTTAAGGTCTATTCAAGAAATGTTTCAAGTTCGTGATATATTTGATGGAGGAAATAATTATCCATATATCCAGCCGGATTTTAATCAAGCACGATTTCAAATGTATCATTTTTTACAGACACCTCCAGCCATTGATCTATCAACAGCATCATATCGTAATCAAGTAAATACATGGAATGCTGATATTCATTTATTGACAACGTATTGCTTCCTTTCAAAAGAAGAGTCGCAATTATTTGCTGCGCAGGATCAAGTATATTTAGTGAAAGATATTTTTCAATACAATTTTGAAAACGTTACAGGATCCAACCGTGTCAAATTGACATCAAATGGAATGATTGCTAACTGGATGTTTTATTTACAGCGTAATGATGTGGCTTTAAGAAACGAGTGGAGTAATTATACAAACTGGCCATATCAAGGTTTACCGTCGAATTGTATTCAGGCACCACTACGAATAGATAATCCTACGAATAATATTCCATATGGTCCACAATTACAACCCGATCAGACCAACACGGGGTATTTCATTACGGGCAATTTTAGTGTAGAAAATCGCAAAGACATTTTAGAAACAATGGGTATTTTGTTTGATGGCGATTATCGTGAAAATACTCAGTCTCGGGGGGTTTATGATTATGTGGAAAAATATACGCGAACCCAGGGTTCCGCAAAAGAGGGTTTATATTGCTATAATTTTTGTTTGAATACGAGCCCGTATGAAACTCAGCCATCGGGTGCAATCAATACAACCCGATTCAAGACGATTGAATTGGAATTGACCACCTATGTTCCGCAGTTTGATATTAGCAATTCATCATTTAACGTGATTTGTGACCAAACCGGAACGCCTATAGCTGTAAGTACGAAACCTTCGTGGCGATTATACGAGTATAATTATAATTTGACTGTATTTGAAGAACGATACAATATTTTATCATTTATTGGTGGAAATTGCGGTATGTTATATGCAAGGTAAAAATCGCAAAAAGAAATCATTCGTTATAGTATAGATCTTTTACAATTTATTTATACTATAATACTCATTATTTATTGAATATAGATGACTACTAATGAATCTACTTATTGGCGCCAAGTTAAAAAAACAGCGATTGATAGAAACGACGCATTAATGGAGCCCGTTCAAGTGATTCAAAAAATGAAACGAATCCAAAGAAAAAAGAAACGGTATGCACTCAACAATATGCAGAGCGAGATGTTGGATACGATTTATAATATTGAACCTGAAGATCGCAGTTATATTTCCACGCCACTGGATCAGCGAAATATGGTGGAAGGGTTCAAAGAAGGTTATAACGACCCCCCAAAAACTGGTAACACTCAAGAAATGGTAGGAAATAAATTACAAGAAATGTTGGATTTCACTGTAGATTCTATTGGAAGTTTACAAGCTATATCCGCAAATATGACAGGTTTTACAGAAAGAATTTCTAATAATCTTGGAATGGCATTGACAAATGGTAGCGCTACAAAAACCGAAATTGAAACATTCCGACTTCAAATGGTAAAAATCATTTCCGTATTTTTATCCTATTTGGTGGTATATAATTGGTATTATTTATTTAATATTAGCGATTTCACGGTGACTGGACAGAAATATTATCCATTTTTAATTAATAATGCATCATCTTGGAGTGAGCCGTTTTTTTACTTTTTGGAACCATCTTTAATGGTTGTTGAAATAGTAGATAAAGTAATGTTTGACAGAACGGGCGAGTCAATTGGTGCATCACTATTAGGAGCAATGTCATCTATTTCATCTATTAGCAAATTAAAAAATAGTCTACCCACGGAAGGTTTGTCTGAAGATTCGCTTGAAGGTTTGTCTGAAGATTCGCTTGAAGGTTTGTCTGAAGATTCGCTTGGAGATTTGACCGAAGGTTCATCTGAAGATTCGCCTATAAAAGGTGGTAATGGAAAAAAAAGTGGAAATGCCCCAAATTCGTCAAAGAAGGATATGGGAGACGAAATCCGATTGAAAAATATAGGCTTTGTAAATATGTTTTTGAACATAATAAAAAGACAGGCAGAATCCATTGGATTAGCTCATTTAATTACATTTATTATTGTGGGATCATTCCTCATTCCACTCATTATAGAAGCGAATATGTTAGGAGGATTATTTTCACTTTTTTGGAATTCAATTACATTTTCAAATCTGAACGGAGATACTTTTTTGAGTATAGGTATTATATGTGCGATATTGGCAATAATAACAGGGGTAATTAATCCAAATTATTTGGATGCGACAAAAATAACATGGTGGGGTATCCTAATTTTTATAATAATAATAATAATTCGTGCAATTTGTGCATTGTTTATAGGCGGATTTTTTGGCGTCGTTATATTGTCGGGTTACTTCCTATTTAATTCATTGGTTGGAATTGGATTTATGGAGGGAATTTTCAACACTGCAAAAGTTATGAATAATATCAATAAAACTATTATGAAAGAGATTTTTCCGGACAATCAATTGACAAATACACTAGGTCAAAAGTTGATCAAAAAATGTAGATGGTTAGCGAGTAAACTTTTTTATATGTGGTTTGAAATTGTAATGATCATAGTTTTGATTCATGGAATTGTTACCTATTTGGATAAGTATAATCCACCAAGAAATTCAGGTGACGCAAAAGCGGCAAATGCTCAAATGATTAGTAGCGTATTTGATAATAATAAGGGCCGTCCTGTTGCAACTACGCAAAGCCAATTAGATTTAATAAAAAATGAATCAGGTTATTTGTATACTTGGTTGATTATAACTAATATTGGTATTATAGGATTAATAATGTTGCATATTTTTTGGAATAAACTAAAAGATTTAGATCTAGCTGGATCTGTAGATTCAGAGTCAACGACATCAAATGATCCATTAAATCCTGAAAATAATTCGACCGATACATCAAACTATGATAAAAAAGCTTCTTCTGTGGCTGCCGCTGCTGCTGTTGCCGCTGCCGCTGCTGCTTCCCGTAGAGTTAATAACATTTAATCTCCTGGTAAAAATTGTGACTCTGAAATGTCTTGTCTAATAAAAACAAATCTATATAAATAAACATATAAACATATAAACATAGTATAAGAAATAAACTAGTCCATGGGAAAAAAAGCTGCAAAACCACATTGTCATTCTACAACAGAACCGAAAAAATATCACCCTTTTGTCAGCATATGTACACCGACATTTAATCGCCGACCGTTTATTCAAACCATGTTCCACTGTTTTCGCAATCAAACCTACCCCAAATCACGCATGGAATGGATCATTGTCGATGATGGAACGGATAAAATCAGCGACCTCGTCACCGCCGCCAATATTCCCCAAATCCAATATTTCTCCCTCCCTGAAAAACTGTCGCTCGGTGCGAAGCGCAACTATATGCATCAAAAAACGAGAGGTTCCATCATTGTCTATATGGACGACGACGATTATTATCCACCGGAACGCGTGGAACATGCCGTGGAACGGCTCATGGGAAATAAACAGGCTCTTTGTGCGGGGGCAAGTGAACTCTATATTTATTTCAAACATATTCAGAAGATGATTCAATGCGGGCCCTATGGACCCAACCACGCAACAGCGGGGACATTTGCATTCAAACGCGAATTGTTAGAACAGACGCAATACGAAGATCATGCGGCCCTAGCTGAAGAAAAGGCGTTTTTGAAGAATTATACAGTCCCATTTGTGCAACTCGACCCTTTGAAAACCATTTTGGTATTTTCACATGAACACAATACGTTTGATAAACGCAAATTGTTGGAAAATATGCACCCACAGTATTGTAAAGAAAGTAACAAAACTGTGGAGATGTTTATTCGTCTATCAAAAGAATCGCCTACAAAGGATTTCTTTATGAATCAGATTGACGAATTGTTAAAAGTGTACGAGCCCGGAGATCCAAAAATGAAGCCTGATGTCTTGGTTCAGATGAAGAAGATTGAACAAGAACGCGACGAAATGATTCGGCGTCAAAGAGAGCAGCAACAGCAGCAGCAAGGTCAAAATCCGGGGGCGGGACAAATTGTCATGCAGCGACCTGGTGAACAGCCCGTCGTTCTTACACCGGAACAGATTGTTTCTCTCGTTCAGCAGCAGCAGCAACAGATGCAACAGGCGACGGCGCGTATTGCAGAATTGGAGGGGATGGTGGTGTTACTACAAAAACAATTGTTGGCTGCGTCAACGGTAAAAGTGGGTCCAATCGAAGGAAAAAAAACAGACCCGGAGGTAACAGTTGCAATATAATATGATATAATTATATATGATATAGAATAGAAATAATATTATGTTTCAAGAACTGGTTCAAGCATCTGAAAATGGAGATTTAGATGAAGTGGAAAAACTTATCACCGAAGGCGCCGACGTGAATGGCAAGGACGAGAAAAAAAAGACTCCTCTTCACTATGCTTGTTTTAATGGCCATGTGCACGTAGCAGAGCTCTTGTTGTCCAAGGGCGCCGACGTGAATAGCAAGGACAAGTATGGAGAGACTCCTCTTCACAGGGCTTGTCGAGATGGACATGTGCCCGTAGCAGAGCTCGTGCCCGTAGCAGAGCTCTTGTTGTCCAAGGGCGCTGACGTGAATAGCAAGAACAAATACGGAAAGACTCCTCTTCACTATGCTTGTCAATTTAACAGTGGTCACGTAGATATAGCAGAGCGCTTGTTGGCCAAGGGCGCTGATGTGGATAGCAAGGACAAAGATGGAAAGACTCCTCTTCACTATGCTTGTGAAAAGGGTTTTGAGCACATAGCAGAGCTCTTGTTGCCCAAGGGTGCTACATGGTTAAATAAAACTTACAAAAAACTAAATATAAATAAATTAATAAAAAAATATGAACCTGCTATGCAATATTTAGAAAATAAAACAATCAGTGAAACAACTAAAGAAAAATTGAAAAACGATCATGAAAGAATACTCAATACTTTTAATACAGGCAACGATTTTGAGTGTTCTATATGTTCTATATGTCATAATCAATTAGATCATGATTATGAAACAGATAACCCAAGTAATAAGAATTTACAGGCAATGTTACCATGTAGCCATTTTTTACACGTAGAATGTTATAATAGATTAAAAAAACTAGAGTGTCCATTAAAAGATGGACCATTTAATAGAGATAGCGTATTAATTTTTCCATTTGGATTATATTCATATGATTTATATGAAGAATGGAAAAAAACTTCTTTAAATGTAACAAAAACTAGTTCTTTACCGCTAATAGAAAACTATTCAAGGAATAGAAACTACAGTTTAAAATCTTTACACGAAGGTCTCGGTGGCAGAATGCGTTCTAAAAGAAAAACGCACAAAAAGATGAAACCAAGAAAAACCCATAAAAAGAAGATTCATGGCCGAATCAAAACGAAATCTCAAAGAAGACGACGATAAACTTTTGGTGTATATCTATGACAACTCGTACATAATTTATAATGGTTAATATAAATAATCGACATATTTGAAGCTTGTAAAACTGGTAATTTTGTAGAAGTAAAAATACTCATCGAATCAGGCGTTGATGTGAATAGCAAGAACAATGATGGATGGACTCCTCTTCACTATGCTTGTTATAAGGGCCATGTGCACGTAGCTGTGCTCTTGTTGTCCGTTAATGAACAACAAAAAGGTACGCCTGGTGGAAAAATGCGTTCCAAAAGAAGAACACACAAAAAGAAGGTTCGTCGTAACCCAATTCAAAATTGAAAAGAAGACGACATTAATGGCAAAAAATTGAGTAGTTTTTACGATATCTCATAATAGCATACAGAACAACAACGTTGAACTTTATTCTTGAGATAATCACATATATATTGAAAAAGATGTCGATATTCTGCGGGGCTATGGATTGGTCATCAAAAAAATATATCTTTCGCGTAGGAAGATATAATTTACGCGACGTACACATTGCACTATATCCACATCAGACATGTGGAGAATTGCGAGACGCTATACAAAAACAAATAGATGCGGACAATGAAAGTGCGAGTGCTATCAAAGACATATTCTCGTGTTCATTCACGGACGAGAGTGTCTTTTCATTGTTGTCAGATTCCAACAAAACCCTGTTGGAATTAATAGAGTTTGATAGTAAAAACGCCGTGTATTTTGGATCCATCTATCCTACGTTTATGAGAAAAGTATTTCAAATTTATATCATTGAATCGAACTATCAGTGTCGGTCAATTCGCGACCCAATACCGCTGCCGCCGTCGTCGCCAATAATGGCAAATCTGTAATCATATTATCGACAAATGCGTCTTGTTCTGCGGTTATATTTACGATTTGATTTTGTTTTTAGTTTACCTCTTGGAATTTTTGTAATTCTTGAAACAATGGAATCACATGGTCTCCTGAAGCGGAAAAAGAATCGTGAACAAACAACTATATTTATATTCACTTGTTATCAAGATCGCAGATAAAATTATGCGTACATACGTGTAGTCTTAGAGTTGTGTTTTCGTTTCGACTTTGTTTTTTTGCGTTTACCGCCAGGAATTTGTCTTAATCTATTACTCAATAAAGAACGATCATGTGGGAAGCGAATATCCTGACTAGAAGAAGAAGAAGAAGAAGATGGTGGTGGTGGCGGTGGTAGTGGTGGCAATGACGAAGAAGAAGATGATGCCGAAGAGAATCTAAATGGAAACGATCCAAAAGAAAAGACACCTGGAGGTGGTGGAGGTGGATTAGCATTCTTTTCAAATTCAATGGGATCTTGTTGGAGATCAAATGACGTTAAATATAATGAACATTGCGCAATTCGGTCCGAATCTGCATCTGATACTTCATCCAATAGATCATACATTAAATGGTTACAGTCATAATCACAACTTCTAAGCGCTGAATAATATAGTAAAAATGCCATAGCAAATTCATCATATGTAAGTTCCGGAATTAATTCTTTACAGCGCGTGTAACATCGAATCGCCAAATAAGTTAATTTTTTTATTCTAGAATCAATTTGACTAGTTAAAGAATGCATAGAATCCGGAATACTCACATCTGTAAATACATCGCGTTGAATACCTTTGTTTATATGAGTTAAAAAATTTAGTAAAAATACGAGTGCATATACGTATTAAAGGTATTTCATCCGATTCCGAAGGATATTCTAATTGAAGTGGAAATTCATATAATAAAGATTTTGCACTTTCATGAAAGAATGGTTCAGATGGTGGTGTTGGCTTTTTTTGACGTTGTCTTTTTGATGTACTTGAACTAGATAAACTTCTCGAGCGTTTTTTATGCGGCATTATATATTATAATTGTGATTTTAATTTATAAATAGATTCATTCATCATCTTCCTCCAACAAATCATCGTCATCTTCAATCGCCACGCCCCCCTCTTTTTTCACATTTTTATCCAAATATCGATACATACGTTTAATATCCAGCCGGGATATTTGACAATGTTCGAAATGCGACATCACGTTGGTCAACTGTTCAGCATTGTTGAAAAATCCCGGACCATAATGTATCCGCAATTCTTGGAAAAACGCGACTAAATCCTTCTTATCCATGTCCAATTCTTGGCACAGATTATAGACAAATAGCAAATTATTATATTCCGTCGAATATTTGGTCAGGACCTTGGTAAATCGGACTTCGCTCGGTTTGAATGTTCCGCGATTTTCCGGAAACGTCTCATGATACCGTTTGTTATTATGAAACGTCTTCATCAGTGAACTCATCTCATTAAATTGCCAAATCTGATTTTGGAACGTGATGCGGTCAATATAATCTGCATAACACATGCGATCCAAGATTTCTTGGTAAAATGGGAAAGAGGTGGACGCACTGTATTTTGCCAAGGTATCGACAATATTTTCGTGCCAAAGAAGAGCGACGATGGTGCGATCCGTATCATTCATACATATATTATGTTCTTCGATCGGCGTCGGCCTATTCAATAAGGTATGCGTGATTTTCTTGGCATCTTCATTATACGATTTGATATGGAAAATGTGTTGCAGCGTATCTTTGTTTAATAAATGAGGCTTTCTGATCGAAATATCTTTGACAAAGGCCAATTTACGCATATCGCCCTGAACATACTCCAAGATGTTGGGTTTAATTTCGGGATCTTGGGTGAGATTGGGTACAAGTATGTCGATTAAGCGATTCATTTGTTGGGGCGTCGGCGTTTTCAGTTCAAACAAATTGCACACCTTCATGAGTTCTTTGATTTTTTTATCGACATAATAATTTCCTATACAAATAATGGGATTCAATGTCACGTTTTCCAAGCGCTGTTTTTTTGTCTTCTTTTGACGTATGAGTTTGATGAGAGAATTGATGCCGCCTTTGTCTCCATTGTTCATTCCGTCGATTTCATCCATGACAATGGCAATGCGTTTGACACGCTTGTTCATCATCTCAAGCACATTGCGATTTGATATATTGTTGCTCGTAATGGTATCGACCAAGGATTTATTGCGCACATCGCCCGCGTCGTATTTGATCACGTCATAATTGAGTTCTTTTAATAGTTCAGTGACAAAATGTGTTTTTCCGGAGCCCGGCGACCCGTAGATATAGATTCCTTTTTTATACGCGACATTTCTACACTGGCTATCGAAATTTCCAAGAATGTGGCGAATTTCCTGGGCAATCGTTTCGCGATCAAGAATTTCGTTTATATTATGTTTTTCGATTTGTTGCTTTGTTTGTTGTGGATACATGAGTACACTTCGTTGGAATCTTCTATATTGAATGCATATATGTTTAGATGCATTCAAACGCAAAACGTTTTATTGTTCTTACTTCTTACTTGCGGAAAGAACTGAAATCGGCTGTGACGGGCATGTAATTGGTAGTTTTACGGTCAGGCAAGGCGCCATAATAAGAATAGAGGTCAGGGTATTGGTATCCACCGGCTTGTCCATTGGAACCACCTTGGCCAATTGGATAGCCTTGTCCATAACCTCCGTAACCTTGTCCGTAACCTGACCCGTATCCTTGTCCATTATTCAATACATTATATCCAGCATTTTCCACTCGATTTGCCACATTTCCGGCAACATTAACAGCACCACTTGCAGTATCTCTCAACAAACTATTTGCACCACTAGCAGTATCTTTCAATAAACCAACCGTGCCACTACCCGCAGATTGCAATAGATTTCCTGCCGTTCCAATTGTACCAGCGACAATTTTTTCTGCTCCCGTTACCACATTTCCCGCCGTTCCCGTAACTGTATTGGCAACATCTCCTGCGGTTCCAGCAACGGTTTGAACTGCATTACCCGCGCTCATTCCGACCGAACCAATCGCGCCACTTGTATTCTTGGCATTGGCTTCATTGGTCGAAAGATTCACATTGAGGTTTTGTGCACCCGAGTTGCCATAACTGGTATTTGTACTGGTCGAGCCTTGTGGTCCTGACAAAGACCCGTTTGAACCCAGGGTTCCGGATCCCCCTTGACCGCCACAATTGGTACACGCTCCACCACACCCGCTGCCTGGACAAGCAGGACACGTTGGACAAACCGGTGGTACAATTTGTGTTTTTAACAAATAATCGGATGACATGGAACCCGATGTCGCGTTTGTTTGATTATACCAATATTGTTGCCAGTAATCAGACGTTGGATTACTGCTTGGAGGTGTAGTTGATGGTGTCGTTGTCGAAGGTGGCGTTGGTGACACGGGATTCACTGTTTCAACGCCATTGGGGCTAACTGGATTAAATCGAACCGCATTGGTCATTTTGTACAAACCCACATTCGATGCATCTTGTGTAAACAGTGCTACCAATGTTTTTTGAGCAGAGGGTGCATACATCACCATTGTATTGTTGTACGCTTTCACAAACCACGGCATAAATTGCGTAGTCGTAATCGTGCTATCTGTATTTTTAACTACTCCAGCAGCGGTAACGTTTGTAAATATAGCACTTCCACTACGATTATAAACTGTTTTTTGTTTACTACCCAAATCTTGTGTAGTTTGTACTAGCAAATTACCACACGTCGTATCAAATTTAACATAGTGATTCAATTGATAAAGATTTCCATTCTTACTGGGATCATAAAATGTATCAGTTACATATAAATTATTACTGCCATCAGTATCCGGTACGGATTTGTCTTCTTCTTTTGTTGCAGTAAACCCAATATTTGATTTATCACTTCCATAATTCGAATCATATGGAACTTTTGTCACAGTTCCGGTGGGATCTACCATAAATGTTGCAATATTTTTACTATTGGTTACGTCGACAATATGGATAAAGGTAGATTGATTCCAAGGAATATAAAACAATTGAAAGGGTGAATCTGTTACAAGTGGCGTAGTTTGGGATATTGTGGACGGGAACGACCAAGATGTATACAAACTGCTTATAGAGGAAATTTCACTTTCAGTGGTTGCTGTATTTGTCACAGCACCGGTTAGTGCGTCCGATACGGTACTATATTTGTTTGAACTTGCAGCACTTCTTGGTATAACAACAATGTCTGTGATTGTTCTACCACTGGGATCATTTGCGTTATTATTTAGGGCATAGGTTTTTCCATTTACGCGAATCACATTACCATTTTTCGGATCATAATAAAAAGTATCGTGTAATTTGTAGATACTATTTTTATTGTTATATTGTGGTATGATAGCATAGGTTCCATCGCTTCCTATTTGATTAAAAGCAACCATGCCTTCCAAGAAGGATCCACAGTTGCTCGTTCCTGCCCATTTACACAACAAGGTGCCAATGACAAGAATCAACAAAAAAATGACAAATAAAACGAGTGGAGAAAATTTAATACCTTTCATGAATCTTTTAATCCAAAAACAAACTACTCCAAATATACTTTATAGGACGAATAAAAAATGCGACAAATGTAAAATTGATTGGACAATGATGTAGACTGTTTATTGTACTATACTACGTATTGGGGCATTATTATTATGAGCAAAGTCAACCCATCCTTGCAAACGTGTTTTTCGGAAACGGACAATGAGTATGAGATTGGTATAGATGAGGCAGGTCGCGGACCTCTTTTCGGCCGTTTATATGTCGCCGCCACGGTTTTACCTAAAGATACCTCTTTCCGACATCAGGATATGAAAGATTCGAAAAAGTTTACATCGAAAACCAAGATTCGTCAAACAGCTGAATATATCAAGGAACATGCATTGGCATATCATGTGGAATATGTAGAAGCCGATGTCATTGACTCGATCAATATTCGACAGGCCGTATTTCGCGGAATGCACGAATGTATACGGCAAGTCTTGGCCAAGCTGGGACAAGGAACGGCACAAGGAACGGCACAAGGAACGGCACAAGGAACGATACAAAATGTCCTATTGCTAGTGGACGGAAACGATTTCAAGCCCTACATGGTGTATAACGAGGATGATACAGGCATCGAAACCCTAACACAAATACCACATGTCACGATTGAAGGTGGGGACAATAAATATACAGCCATTGCAGCCGCGTCGATTTTGGCCAAGGTCGCGCGCGACGATTATATTGCCGAATTGTGTAAGGCGCACCCGGAATTGGTCGAGAGATACGGAATCCATACCAATATGGGATATAGTACAAAAACCCACTTGACGGGGATCTTGGAACACGGGATTACGCAGTGGCATCGCAAGACCTATGGTCGGTGCGCTGGATCGCCCGAGAATTTTATTTGATAAATGTACATTTATTAGATAATAGAAGTTAAAGATAATTTGCTAATAAATACAATTAATATAAACATACCATGCACGAACCTACGCCTTTTTTTGTCTGTGTTTTCGATAAAGGGTCTCTCGAACTTGGTCTAAATCATTTGCAATCCTTGGTCCGTGCAGGTATAGAAGACGACAATTATTGCGCCTATGTTTCGGATCGCGATGCATATGATGCAGTCAAGAGTCGCGGCTTCCAGGTAGAATGGCTACAAGACGCGGAACACCTTGAAATGTCGAAACGACGCAAGGATTTCGGCACGCGCGATTTCATTGAATATTCCTTTATGCGATATGGAGTCATACATGATCTATTGGTAAAGAAAAATCGGCCCGTGTGGTACATGGACGTAGATACGGTTGTCTTGAAAAACTTGACCGAGGTTTTCCGGCATTCCTATAGCGAGCTTGAGGATTCGACGGATATCATGTTTCAGGATGACGGACACATGATTTGCAGCGGATGTATACTATTTTTCCCCAATGAAACCACCAAAAGTGTCACAAAATATATCTATGACCACATGAACGATCGAGTCCCTGACCAACACTTTTTCGCTCAATTTTTGTCGGATAAATCGTTGATAGGTCGGCTATATGATGAACGTCGCATGGGCTGCCAGTTTGCGACGACGCTTACTATGCCACGACCGATTCGCGTACGTATATTAGACACGGCCCTGTTTCCGAATGGTCTCCTCTATTTTGACCGAGATGACAAGATAGAAGTGCCCGACTGGCTCATGCAGTGGAAAATGGACTATCGAAACAAGGCGGAGAACATGAGTCCAGCCTTTGTCCACGCCAATTGGATGGTGGGAAATGATGTGAAAAAGTCGGCGATTCAGGGGGCGGGATTATGGTTTGTGTAAACGTTTTGTTTTTTTATTTTTGCCACCATGCCGTTTCTTACTAGTAAACATTGAAAATTTTGAATTTTTATTGGCGAGTTATATGTCGTCCACTTATTGCATTTTGCATGATTCTTTGAATGGTTCCATCACTGGTTAGATCGATGGGTGTCATACCATTACGTTTTCGAATGGTTGGAATAGCACTATGGTTAACTTATTACTAGATATAGCACTAAATAAATCTCTATGTGCACTTGACATAATTATAATAACAATATATAATTATATCGTCTTATTATTTACGTTTTTGATATATTTTTCTTGTTCCTTTGTTAGAATTTCCACCCTTTTTACTTTTGCTTTTTCCTTTCCTTTTTTTTCCATTCGATTGAGATGCAGACGCAGCCGGTGCAGCCACTGCAGCTTCTGCTGCAACTTGTGCTTGTGATTCAACCGCAGGTTGAACGTTTACAGTAAATTTCGTGGCGGTTCGACATTCGGGGCATTTTTTGGGAGGACGTAATTCAAACTCATGGACAATGCATTCTCTATGATACATATGATGACATAAATATAGTTCTGCGGGTGGTTCAATCGATAAAGGTGGTATCTCCGGTTGCTCAATTATGTCGGTTGCAGGAAGTGCAAGAACATTATTTTTTATAACAGGTAAAAGTAAAACAATATCGGAATCAGGTTGAAATTCTCCCCAACAAATTGGACACTTACTTGCATAAATGAATTGTAATCTATAATCCTCTCTATAAAATCTAAATAATTTTTCAAAAGACGGTAAAGCATCTAGTTCGTCTGTAATGGACTCTAATTTTGAACCAAATGCAAGTAATAAATCTATCATAGCATATATTATAACAAATCTTTTTCGCAAATATAGCATTCTTCTGCGCCAGTTGACAGAGCCATATGCATCGCTGTATTCATTGCGGTTTAATCTATTTATTTCGTTTACCCTATCTACTACATCAATGCAACATACGCGTAATGGTGTTTGATTTTCACTATCTTTACTGTCGACATTTGCTCCGTTACTAAGTAACCATTCTACCATATCTATAAAATTGTAATAGCATGCATAATGCAATGGTGTATATCGGTTATGCGACGCGTGTGCGTTGATACACAATCTAACTGATTCAGGTTCATCTACCATTAGAGATAATATAAACCTAGCGCTTTCCATATCATTATTTTTTGCGACGATATGGAAGACATTATTTTTTTCACCATTTTGATGCGCAAAATCTAATCTATTTCCCATATCGTGTTTGCTAAGCAGATAATTCAACATATCACTGGCTCTTTCCTGTTCTGCTTCTTCTTGAGAATATCTTTTCAATAAAAAGAATTGAAATAAAGTATTTCCGTCCATTCCTGGTGTATTTATATCAGCACCATATTGTAATAAGAAATCCGAAATATCTAGTTTATTATGCAAGACTGCATTAAACAGTGGAGTTTGACGATGATAATCTCTATTATCCTCACTATTGATGTCACCAACATTATTATCAAAGCATTGAAAGACAAATTGAAGTGTTTCTAGATCACCATGTTTACAAATATGAGCTATTATTGTTTCGTTTGAAATTTCGTATTTAAATTTTAAACCAACTTTTTTCAATAATAATTCTACCAACTTTCGTTGATTTTCACCTTTTAAAAATTCTTTGGTTCTCAAATATCTTTGTACAATCGATCTATCGAAGGAAGATCCATTGTTTAACAAAAAAAGCATTGCTTCTGTTTGTTGGTTCAAATATGCAGAATAAAATGGATTTGAATCAGAACTATCTTTTGCATTTAGATTTGCACCATTTCTCAATAAAAAATCTATTAATTTAATATTTCCCGTCTTTGCTGCATAATGAAGACATGTATATCCGGTTTCTTTTTCTTTAGAATGAATCGATGATGTAAATTGTCTTTTATTGGCTTTTTTATATTCTTCAAGGGTCTTCAAGTTTTCAGACCATTTATTCTTATTTGTATTTCCACATATTCTAAATAATTCTTCTTGATTTATACTTTCAGGTGTAGTACTTGCCGAATATTTTTTAGCGGTTGTCGTATGTTTATTTTTGGCAGAAGCACTACTTGAACTGGCTGGTGGTGGAGGTGGAGGTCTCGCAGAAGCACTACTTGAACTGGCTGCTGGTCGATGTCTCGCAGAAGCACTACTTGAACTGGCTGGTGGTGGAGGAGGGTCGTTAATCCCTCTTCTAAGAATATCTGCATATCTTTCCATAATAACCTCTTTGTAATATCATTATATTTTATTTGACATTACAAATTATCTTTTTACAAAAACATGGCTTCAATATCTGTATTTGAAACAGTGATATATTTGCTGCATCGATCCATAGTGCTATATCCAATCAAAAATTCATCCCTGGCTTCAAAATAGACAAATCCTAAACTATATTCCACCTTTTCTTTTTCAAATGTGAAAAAGGGCGTGTATCGTTTGATTTGATACGTCTCGCGATCCATGACAACAAATTGATGATAATAATACCGGCGATCCTCATAACTTACTGTATGACACAAGAACCAAACTTCATCCTCCCCTACCAAGACTCCGTTGGTGGACCCCCTCACATGTTTGAAAAATGCGGGTGTTTCTATCGAATGGGTTTTCTTAAAGGTTCCTACTGTTCCGGTTGACTCGATCGATCCAATGGTGAGCGGATGCCATCCATAAATCATCTTTTGTTGATTTCTCGCATCCTGGAAATAGACCCAGTTTTTCTCAATTGGTCCCTGACCCCCCTCCAATTGTAACATTTGCGAATCCACCGTTTTTCCGCTGATCGGGTCGATTCTGCCCGTTTCAATCGCAATTTGATTGCGATCTAACCCTCGATTAGCATTATAATATAAGACGTCGTTTGCATTTTGGTCCATCGTAAACAAACGCACATCCTCCAACCCTACATAGACGTTATCCAATGATCGGTCGTGTTGCAAGATCATTTCGCTCGTCTTGGTCCAGCGGTCTGCAATAAAGATATTGATGGTTGCCAAAACATTGATCGTTTCAATCGTGTCCCCGTTCACATAGCCACCCTGATCATCGATTTTATAATTGACAAACCGAACATTGACGACCAATTCACCCGACTGGTTAAAAGTCATGGTGGGAGTGCTGGGCTTGAATTCATTAAGATTTACTAGTGTTTTTCCAATGTCGGCGAGTAGCGCATAGTTTGCCGCCATATGATTGGCCCGGTCCGCCGTCTGCCACTCATGAATCGCTTTTGTATAAAATTTGTAATTCGACATGATGTTTTTCGAGGTCCATTCTTCCAAATGGGGATAGGTCAAGACTTCCATGCATATGCGCGCAAGATCGTATTTGTCACGATTTTCATAATAACCGATAATAGTGAATTCATACTCCAACTTGTAGTCATAAATATCCTTTTGCAAAAACAAATAGTCCATTTTACGCTTCATTAGAAGTTGGTCTTTGGCCAATGCATAGAATGGATAGGCTAGCCGGTTTTTTCCTAGGCATCGATAATGCGTGACAATCTCATAGAGATTTTCAATGCGCTCCGGGAAAAAATTGTAGGCCTCCATCCACCAATGAATGGCCTCTGTCATATTTCCGAGCGCCTTGTAACACTTGCCAATGGAATAATAACTATACCATACCTCCTCGTGCCATCCACCCAATTCGACGCGTTTTTTATACGTCTCGATCGCGGCCTCTTGGTTACCGGAATCGCGATAACTATTCGCCAAATAAAACGTATATCGATCGTTTCCAGGTTCGTCGATCAACCCGCGCTTCAATAGCTGGACATCGCGATCGAATTTGTCGGTTTTGCATCCACCATCGCCAATGTCCTCGATAAACACATCGCCTTTTTCAAATTGGCCATAGGTGGTTCCTTCCGGAGTCTTGATATATTCGTGTGTGACACCCCAATAGGATAATCCTGCCTTGTTTTTCACAATTCGTACATTTTTATAGTAAAATTGTTCGGAACCTTGTAACATATAGTAGGCGTCTTGTGTGAGCGATTTGCGAAAGGCCTGTGGTGTAATCGCGGGGTTCACTTTTAGCACCATATCTGCATCGAGGAGCAAAATATAATCGGAAACGGCTGCGATTTCTTGGGACAAACACGCTTTTAATGCAAACGATCGGTTGTGACCAAAATCGCGAAAAGGTTCGTTGACAATGATACCGGGGATAGAGCGCGTTTTAAAAAAAGTACGAATCACATCGACAGTATTATCAGTGCTTCCCGTATCGCAGATGCAATATGAATCGATATAGGGAGCGACTGATTCGAGAAGACGTGTAATAATCTTGCTCTCATTCTTTACAATCATATTGAGACAGACTGTAGGTAAAGGGTTGTTTGCCTTGTTCACATAGAAAATCGTATCAGGATCTATCACTTTTTCCATGTCTTAATAGGTGATGTATATATCGTGGAACGCTTTAAGTCGATACCAAAGAATAAAATAATATCTCTACAATATAACCTATCGTATTATATAATAGTCAATCATGTCCTTTACCCGGTTTCACGATGATCCCGCACGCATTCAAAAACAATTGCAAGAAACGACGGCTTTAGGTAGATATATGCTTGACACTCCCGGACCTGGTGTCGGTCTCCCTTTTTACGAAGATCCCCAAATGCGACTTCAACATTGGGGTGCCAATTTGTGCACCAATACAGTGAATTTGGAGAGTGACATGTTTGGCCTCACGCGCAAATTTACCCACGATTTAGTCGATATCAATGATTATAAACAACATGCTGTACCAAGTACACAAAAACAATATTCATCAGCACAACCCATGGTGGAAGAATCGAGGGCTAGTCATCCTGCCTGGGCCTACAAAGATTTAGACCATACGCGATGGGAAACGCCCCTATTGGATCCCCAGGCCAATTTGGAACGCCCGTTTCATCATGATATTCAAACACGCATCTTGGAAAAGGACTATTTCAAGCGCGTGTATGAATCGCCAATCTTGAGATAACCGAATCTTGTATGTAATAAAAAATATATACAAGATATAGAAGATTTACAATTTAATATCGGTCCATAAAATAAATGGAACTTGGTATACCTTTAGTCGCCGCAGGTTTATTGTATATTGCTTCAAACCAACGCAGTAGTAAAAGTGGAAACATAAATGAATCCGAAGGGTTCAAGAACAAGGGTCGCGATCTTTATTATACGGAAGATTTGCCCAATACTGACATTCCCAACCGAAATTATCCAAATGAATACCCCGTTGTCGTACCCGACCGCGATTTAACCTCGAAACTATCGACGGACAACCGGTATGATGGACCCTCGGTCTATACAGACAAGTTTTTCAATCCCGCTGTCAATAACAATGTCTTTAACCCCGGTGCCCCCATGAATCCGGGAAGTATCAATGGTAGTCCCGATGCAGCGGCTGCAACATCCACCTATTATTCCATGGCCGGTCAACAAGTCGACAACAACTATTTCCGCCATAACAACATGGTTCCCTATTTCGGCAGCCACGTCCGCAGCCGAACCATTGCAGAAACGGCCAATGAAAGCATCATGGACAACTACACTGGTACAGGAACGCAAGTCTATAAAAAAAAGGAACAGGCGCCCCTGTTTGCGCCCGGAGATAATTACCAATATGCCCACGGTGCACCCAATCAAACAGACTTTTTCCAGTCCCGTGTCAATCCCAGTAGTAAAATGTCCAATGTCAAGCCCTTTGAAGAAATCCATGTCGCCCCCGGTCTTGGTTTAGGCTATTCCAGTGAAGGAAGTGCCGGATTCAATTCCGGCATGTTGGCCCGCGATCAATGGCGCGAGAAAACGGTGGACGAGCTCCGTGTTGCCAACAATCCCAAGGCGTCGGGATACGGTTTATATGGGCACGAGGGACCGGCCATCAGTAACATTACCATGCGCGGAAACCACGGTATTCAAGAGAAAAACCGACCTGAAGCATCTTTCGAAATGGGCCAGGACCGTTGGTTTACGACTACAGGGGCAGAAAAAGGCCAAATGCTCAACCCTATTCCGGTCGACCGTTTTGTCAATCGCCCCGAGACGACGACGGATTATGCGGGTGGTGCCGGTTTTGGTCAATCGAGTACCTATGTCGAAGGCGAATATATGCCAACCCATAATCAGCAGTTGGGTCAGGTCCCTCTTTCCATCGCTTCGGCCCAGGGGCGATCGGGCGCTCGCGAAGGAGAGTATGGTTTGAAAGGGACCATGGCGTACCCCAACAATCGCACGTCGAATTACCAAGATAATTATTTTGGTTTGATGGGCGGCAGTTTGGGTGCCGTCGTCGCGCCCTTGCTCGATTTGATGCGTCCATCGCGCAAAGAAAATGCAGTGGGCAATTTGCGTCCTTATCAGAGTGTTGGCTTTCACGTTCCTCAACCCACCATGTATGATCCTACCGATGTTCCTGCAGCAACAATTCGTGAAATGACGGAAAAATCGAAATTCCATATGAATGTGAATGCGAACCAGTTGGGCGGAGCCTACAAAGTGACGGAACAACAGCCGATAGACAACAATCGCTAGCACCAGTCCGATTTCTATTATGCGGGCAATTCGAGCGCGGGTGAGCGTGGGCGCGAGCCCCGTCCCTATGATGCCGAATATCGCCAGCGCAATAATGACATCAAGGCGTCGACCATTGATGGCCGCTTGGTCAAGGGCAACATGTCGCTCCTCAATAGTGATATTAACATGCAGGCCAAGGCGAAGGATGCTTATATGGTGAATAACCGTGCCGTTGCACCGATGATGCCATCGGAAGCGCCCAGTATTCAAAACATGGGCCGATTGCAGGGGAAAGACACACTATATCAAGGAATGCAAATGGATCGCACGACGCCTGATGTGATGAGTCAGCTCAAGGGCAACCCTTATGCATTGAGTGTGACGGGTGGTATTTAGTCTTTGTCTAATAAAATACATATGTAAAAACCCATATAAGATCTTTGTTTTAGTAATGTTCATCGATGTCTATGTCTATTGTCGGCGACGAAATCAAAAATTTACAATCGAGAATCGTCGAGTTGGAAAAACAACAGCAAATAGAAAAAGAAACTTTCAATAAAACCTCGATTACCCATAATTTTTCAATTATTACCGATCTATTGGACGAAAGGAAAAGGAAATCATATATTGTAAATGGAATAAGAATATATCCATAAAATTCTTATAGAGATATTATGACCAAAAACGAACTAGTTATACAAATAGAAGCAATATATAATATTTTACAAATACTAGATACAAGAATCGGCAATATAGAAAACGCGAATCAATGATTGGACTATAGCTTGTTTATTTCTACGAATCAAATGAAATAGAAATAAACGATAGAATATAGAGAAATAAGAAGCATTCTCTTATCCACATGTGGTTTTGCTATATTTTGCGCAACCGCGATCCGCGTTATCGCAACATGACCTATAATGGTTCCACCAATGATCCTATTCGCCGGCTGCGTCAGCACAATGAAGAGATCTCGGGCGGAGCGAAAGCGACGCACGGCAAAGCGGGGGCTTGGGAAATCTACGTCTTGTTGTCCGGTTTCGAAACCCACGTCAATGCTTTGTCGTGTGAATGGCTCATCAAACACCCATCAGGTAAACCTGGCAAACGACCCGCACATCATTGTGGCGTCGGCGGTAGGGTCAAGGCCATGAATGATGTTTTGCCTGTTGCTCGATGGACGAGCAAATGTACGATTGAAAACAAAGACGTGGCTTATGTATTGCATATTTGCCAAGATGTTGCACATTTGCTTGATCGATCAGTAATTCCAGCGAATATAGAGGTCATTGTGGTGCCGTGCATTACGAAAGAATTGATCAAGGAGCGAATGGACCATGATAAGGACCAAGATGTTGTTTTAGAAATGCCTGCATCATCAAATGAAATAAGTGCCTGCACAAATGAAAATGGGCAAATAGGCACTTAATATACACCAAATTGCGGGAAATTCCGTATCATAAGTTATTCTTGAAATGACAAGTGATATTACACCAAGACTAATACCCAAGGCGGCATAATTCAAGGGATAATATAGTAACATCGCCCATAAAAACATGACTAAATAGACCGTGTTGGGCTCATTATTTACGCGCCATTTCCAAGCCAACACGCCGTCTTTGTTGGGGGTTGTAATTAGGGTTTTATCATGAATAATAAAGTCTATATACATCGCGAGTTGATCGACAAAATAGAAAAAGGTGGCGATATTAAAGAGCACACTTTGTTTACTGTAAAACGCGGACTTTATCAGATATAATACGACGGGCTGTAGATATATAAACGCCGGTGTCAACATGGTGGCAATCTTGTTGAGACCCATTTTTCCCGACAAGTCGATCCACATGAAAAATTCCCAAAGCTGAATCATAGAAACATAGATATAGAAGAGACCGAGGGTTTTGTTTTCTAAAGCGTACTGGGGTGCGCCTTTGTAGATTAGAAAAATAGAGGATATGATCCCTACTGTAAAAGAGGCTATGGATACGGGGGCATTGATACACATACTATTCTATTATAGATGAACAAATTATTGTGATTATTTTTGGGCTATATTAAGTTATCCGGATGAGAAGAGGGTCGACATGATTTCGGCCTCTATATTGCGCTCCGCTCTTTGAAACAGTTGTGTCAAAATCGCATCGTCGCGGAATCGGACCGTATATTCTTGTTGGATATTGTTGCGGCCAATGCGCCCCATTGCCTGGATCGTCTTTTGCTGCGTCATTTGTGTGAGGTCTTTTCCGATGAATCCGTGACAAAACTGGTAGTTGGTTCCATAAATGTAATCCGACGATGCAATGATGATAAAGAGCTTTTGTTCATAGGCGAGGCGTTTCATGATTTCGAGATATCGTGGATTAGTGCCGCCGCTACCACCGTTTGCCGCACCAACACTGGTCGATGGTTTGTCGTCGAAAAGTCCGATTCCCATGAGCAAGAGCAATTTATATTGATCATCGACGTCAATGGCCATGATTTCGCGCACCACGTCTTCCTCAATTGTGGGGACAAAGGCGTTGCTGACAAAACCATTGTTCTGATTCCTTATCCATACGCTCTGATGCGCCTTTGTATTCGGTATATAAACCGAATCCAAATTCACCATGCTAATTTCTCCGCAAAGTGCCGCAATCCGATTCGACAACATCTTGGCCTCTTTCGATAAAATCTCCTTTTCCATCTTCTTGTCCTTTTCAATCTCGCCGCCCATTTTATCCTCCAACTCGGCCTGCAGTTCATCCATTTTTCTTTGTATTTGCGAATTGCGCGCGATTTTTTCCATAATGGATTGAAAAGTGGCTTGGGGAATCTTGGATTGTTGCAAGAGAAACTTGCCAATCTTTGCAACATCTTCGGCCAAATACAAGGTGGGGCCATCGGTCAGGGTATGTGCATCTTCGGTCGTCAAGAGAATGCCTGTACTAGCAGCAGTACTGGGGCCAACACTTGGACCAGCAGCAGATACACTCATGGTTCTTGTTAAGGGGGCGCCAGCACTAGCACTGTTTGTCGGCTTCGATACCCCGCTCTCGCTTTGAATTTTGCGAATAGGTACTGAACCACCAAACTTTGAAGAATGGGCAGCCACCATTTCATCATAGAGGACTGGCCATGCATCGCCATCCATATGCCGCAACACTTCCAAATAGTATTGTTTGATGCTGTTCATGGTAATGTCTGTGATTCCACCCGCAAAATAGGCATCGATTTCGTATTCTTCGTCGAGCGCCCCAGCATCGTGTAGCCGTTTGACCAAGTGGACAATTTCCGACAAATCGAAATATCGCAACAGCGTCTTGTTTTCTGTACAGTGGTCGACACATGCGACGAGCTGCCCGTAATCGCGAAACAAGAGATGTGGCAATACTGCACGCCCATCCTTGTTCAAAATGGAAATACTTTTTTTGCAATCAAAGCTAGTAATCGAGTGTATATTGGCACCCGGAAATCTGACTTGGAAATCGGCAATAGTACTCGCAATTTCGCTCTCTTTGGGCAACGTGGCACACGATAATACCACCTTGGAAATCTTATTCTCTGTCCAATTACGATGAATGGTTTCGTGCAAACTGTGGTCGGGATAATCCATCGTAATGGTCGGTTCGTCCCAATAGGTAATGAGATCATCATCACGGGGTTCAGCTGGACCCTCATCTTCGTCCTCATCCTCGTCCCGTTTGGGCGAAAAGGCCAACATATAATGCATCGCAGTCAAGTAGGATTTGATATCACAAATCATGATTTCGACGCGGTCTCCTACAGAATTGTCGACTTTGCCGATGCCGCCCGTTTTTGCATTGCGCGTATAGGACGAGGCCGCATAATAATGGAGTCGGATATCCGACGCCGTGTCGCAACCAAATGCGAAAGCTACGCGTTTGCCCACTGAAATGGCCGATTTTGCCAAGGCAAGACCAACGTGGCGCGCAACACAAACGAAAATGATGCGATGACCCGCCGACAAGCCAATGGGCGACAGCGTTTTTCCCGTGCCCGTGGGCGCAATATAGAGGGTTAGGCTGGGGGTCTTGGGTTCGCGTCGGAAAATGGAAAACAGCTGTTTTTGATGAGTAAAGAGGGACGCATCTTCATATTTCAAAAGGTGCGGGTTTTTCTCGATATATTCGTAAGAACGGTAAAATACATTGCGCATACTGATGCGATCTTTGGCAAAACCGATGACTTCGTCGACAAATGCGACCACGTGCCGGTTGACCAAAGGAATGGTCGACTTTTTCAATTGAAGAATAGTATATAGATAAAATGCATAATTGTCGGTAGTACTAGCGTTAGCACTAGCACAAGCACTAGCGTTAGCACTAGCGTTAGCTAACGACGACAGGATTTCTTGACAAAATTGGACCAAGAGGTTCTCGTATATATTGGTAACGCCACTACTGCCTGAATTTGCCGCGTTCAGCTTGGCATCGATACTTTTGATGCGAATCATGTCGGCGCCCTTTAGAACGGGGGCTTTTGCTGCCTTCACAGGTGAGGGTGTCGTGACCGGGCTAGCCAACCATTTCCGACGCATTTCAGTAATATCCTTTTCATAATATTGTTTATAAAGATGGGTCTCGATTTCCGGTGTATACTCAATCTTGGCAAACGCGAAAAGAGAGATGTTATCATTCCGGCGAATGTTGACATCTGCATATCCATCGACAATGAGTTGCAAGACCCGTTTTTCACCGTCTGATACGGGAATCTCGATATTCATCCATTCCGCCTTGGAAAGTTTGGTTTGTTTTAGATCCATAGTTAGTTTGATTATGTTTGATCGGGTGCGTACGTTTCTTTATAACGAGAGTTATCTCTACATTGTTTTAATCAATTTTTTGTTGGGTAGAAAATATAGTTGTATATTATATAAATAGTATAATTATTTAGAGAATATGGGCGATACAGAAAGCGTTTCAAGTTCTCGAATGATAGATGTAATAAATAAAACACAAATTGCATTATTTAACTCTTCGGATGGTATTAAACATATTTTAAATACATATAAATATTATTCTATTCAACGTATTCTAGAAACCAAATGTGGAATAACTATAAATCGTAAGAGTGGAAATGATTTTACTATCGAAAGAGATGGCATTAAAATTATAATGACAATAACCGATGATAATGAACTACCTTTGACATTTTCAAATGCAGGCGGTTCCGATATAACGCCAACGTATGCAATGTATAAATATCATGATGGAACACACAAATATGGTCCGGGGGGGTTTACAATACAATTTGAAGGGTCAAATCACGAAACCCCACGTGAAGATCCGCGTAATCCGCGTGATAGGCATGGTAAGATTAAACCGAAAAATCCTGTTACAGAGGAAAAAAAAATGGCGGTACAAGTAATGGTATCTATAAGTACTTATTTAGGAGATAAAATATTTTATATTGAAGGCGAGGATTCATTTTATATGGTAGAAGATGATTATCATAGTTCCGCACATTCCCATAGTTCCGCACATTCCCATGGCCGACGTGGTGGAAGAAAAACAAAACGCACCAAGAGACGCCAAAGAAAAACAAAGAAATCTCGTAAATAAAAGTCAAAATCAACCCTAACAAAAATTGATTTATTTATACAGAAGAAGATAAATCAAGTATATAGAACATCTCGTACACCAGTGAACGCGTAACAAGTCTCATCGCTAGCTAATAAATGATATAATCTGATTATATAATCATGGTTTTACAAACGTCCTCCCCTAGATCTCAGATAAACTGCAAATGGATCTTCCATTTCAATATGTTCCGCCATTTCAATATGTTCCGCCATTTCAAACAGTTCTGCTACTTGATGATCTCCCCATCCACGTGCACCCAACATACTCGAAACCTGGTCGCGAAACTCTTCATATGTTCTTGGACCGGCATCAACTCCTTCATTATGTGGTGAAAGGTCGGCGCGACAACACGGACATACATTACTGCGTGTTACCAATACATCCATACATTTTTTATGAAATGTATGATTGCACTCTGTGACCGTGCGCTCCTCCTGCATAGTCATCAATTCTATACAGATGGGACACGATTCATAGCGTTGCACAGACGAATCGATTAATTGTCCGTCGACGGCACTCATCACTTCGACCCCCTGGTCCTCGTCAAAATAAACCAATGTTTGTACTTGTAGGAAATACTCCGGTTCCGGTTCCTCATCGTGGTCCATCGGGTCGGATTCGACAAACTTGGACCGCTTCAACGGCATATAGGCCAAGAACAAATCTTTGTCTTTATTGATGCGAAGATAGACCGATGAAATGCCGCGACAAGCATCATATATTTTTGGCGGAATGCGCTCCAAAATACGATACCGCTTGTCCAATTTACTAATTTTTTGTACCGGTTTCAGGGGCAGATCGAGATTCGTATTGACCATTTCGCGAATATCGCATAGTTGGCGGGGTGTGAATGAAGGATGTGCCCGATAGAACGATAAATGTTGTCGATCTTTATCGTAGATTTTCCAAGCATGCAAGACGCGATATCTCATGTTATAAAATGCCTTGACGTAATTGTGTAGGGTTACGACGTTAGTTTGACCCGCGATGCGCGATAGAATCGCGCCGAGTTTGTTCTTACACATCATCAATTCCATATGCGATTTTTCCAAGCTGGACATATTTCGGATTTGTGCTGGGCTTGCTGTATAGTATGATATAGATTGTTTCTTTGATGACATAGGTGGGTGAGGTCTTATATTATATCGTTAATAGAGTACCCCCACACGTGATCAATTTTTTACGGATCGATTTTTATTTCCAAAAATCTTGGAAAATGGGCCAAACAAGATGGGCATAATGGTCGCGTCCTCCATTTAGAAAAAACTTGTGCGACCATTATAGTCCATGTTGTTTGAGTGGTTTTCCAAGAAAGTACAAAAAGTGGGGTTTGAAGATGTGATTCATGCTCAAAAACACCAAGAATCACATATTATTATCAATACTTTGCCCCCGGGAGAGCAAGATTGTCTCATTTTACATACATTGCCTTTGGACCAAGAAGAGGAAACAATCAACCAACTCTTGGAAAATTACGACGTTTCTGCAAAACGCATCTTGGTCTATGGCAAACATGCATGCGATGAAACGGCTGAGAAGAAATGCCGGCAATTACAAAGCTTGGGATTCACCGAAGTTTATTTATACGCAGGTGGACTCTTTGAGTGGATCCTATTACAAGATATTTATAGTGATGATTTTCCAACTCTTGGAAAAGTGGGGAAAGATCTTTTGCGATTTCGGCCGAAGAAAATCGCGTCGATTCCAAGATTGCGTTAACCTTTAATCTCCAGGTCAAACATGACCTGGAGATGAGAATATTTTCCTTACCATTTATGGTAAGAAAAAATATTTAAATGTATGCCAAGTTTCCCAAAATAATCCACTTCGTGGATTATCAGGTTGATGTCGCGAAGCGACATTATACAAAGTGTCCTTATTTAGGGACGATTTGGAGAACTATAGTTAAGTTTGACTATTACTATGATATTCCGGCATATCGCGAAAAGGATTTCGTTGATAATCAAAGATATCCCTGCCTTCATGCATTAAACGGTTTAATTCTTTTTCACGTACCATCTTTGAATGTGCAGCTAATGTCTTTTTTGTATCCTTTGCATTACGTGAAACTTTCACAGATTTAGTCGATTTTTTCAACTTTGTTCCACCCGTTCGTTTTGACGTTTTCCGTTTGTATGTGCGTTGCGCCATTTTTATGATATATACTATATGCCTATTTTTTTCCGCGCAAAAAAGCGTTTATACCAAGATTTTACAATATCCATCTTGGAAAGTTGAAAGAATAAAAGAAATGCGGCCGACATACCAAGATACATATACGAATAATATTGCAAAGAGGGTCCATTTGCTAAATCCTTTTCCCCAAAACCTTCTGAAATATCTTGGAAAATCGCCGCATCGTTCTCCGGATACATGGCTTGATACATGTTAGTGACCCGTTTTTTTACAGACTCGTGCCAAGATAAATGATCACTATGTAGGGTGGAATCATTGTCGCTTCTGTAAACAAAAAAGGGAAATTTGTATGTATATGAAATGCAATACTCATAAATAATACTATCTGCTACGTGATGGTGATTCGCGTCCAGGCGATAGCGTTTTGTATCGGGAATATAGATTTCATTCATCATACGTTTTGCCGCGGCATTTTTTATAATATATGCTCCCGCTGACCATGCCAAAAACCCATTCTTATGTCTAGCCGTATAGGTTTGACGCGGGAATTGATTCCCAATAATATAGCACAATTGAATGATTTCCCAGTCATATGGCGCATTATCTATGACAGTTTGAATTGACTTGGACCAATATTTTTTATATTCCAGTGTCATATCGTCTTCCATGATGAGGGCAACTGGATGATCTGTTTCTGAGAAAAGTCGGATACATTCAAGATGACTCAATGTGCATGCATATTCTTTATTGGTAATTGTTCGTTGTGTGATCTCCATCATATTGTCTACTGTACCCTCTGTTTCATATCCATTGACTGCATTATATCGATGTATTGGAATACCGTTAAACACTGGATCTTTGAACATGGTTTCCATCGCGGTGCGTCGATCGACCGATTTTGCTAAATTGATGTAATAAACTACGTCGATACCTTTGAGTGGATCGTCAAGTGGCTTGGGAAGCGGGCGCGGTTTTGGATAAAAGGCCGAATCATCATTGTTAGGATCTATTTGTTTATTCTGTAAAAGATGTTGTTGTACAGTGGTTGCCAATTCGATACTTTTATTTCTTATTTCATCAAACCTTCCTGGATAAATCACAGGAATATTCATACCAGTTTTACTTATACACCCTTAAGATTTAAAATGGGACGCTCTAAAAGCGTCCCAAAAGATCTTCAAGAGCAACGTTTCCGATAAATCAATTAAAAAGCAAACCTTATATGGAGGTTTGCTTTTTAATTGATTTATCGGTGTAAAGTAATGTTATATTATTGCAAACCAAGATGAAAAATTGATTGAATTTATGTCTTTCACATCTTCAAATAAAGTCGAGTGATTATTTTGTAAACAAACATGTTCCCGCGTATCATCTCCATCGAAGGCAATATCGGCGCTGGTAAAACGACGCTCTTGGAACAGCTCATGCAGCGCCACGCTAGTACAACAAATGAAACCAACCAAAAATGGATATTTATGCGCGAACCTGTCGATGAATGGGCCACCATCCAGGACAAGGTTACGGGTGAAACCATATTGTCGAAATTCTATGCCGATCCGGCCAAGTATGCATTCCCGTTTCAGGTGATGGCCTATGCGACCCGGCTCGCCGAATTGCGACGGATTGCCAAAGAACATCCCGACTGTGAATTGATTGTTTGCGAACGATCTCTCGATGCGGATCGCCATATTTTCGCAAACATGCTAGCAGATGAGGGCAAAATAGAGGATGTGTGTTATCAAATTTATCGCCGATTCTTTGAAGATTCTGCACACGAGTTTGCACTCGATGGTATTATCTATGTGGACGCGGATGCGCAAGTATGTTTTGATCGAATCCGGGGGCGCGACCGGGAGGGGGAGTCGAATATTCCACTCGCCTATTTGGAAACGTGTCGTCAATATCATGAGACTTGGCTCATGCAATTGACGGATTGCGAATTGTTACATTTGCGAACGAACGAGCAGGCCAACTATGACCCGACCGATCCTGCTGATCCCGGAAATGTATGGTTAGAACAGATTGCTGGGTTTATTGCGAAGTTGACCGTGCAAAAGTAAACCGATTATCGTGTGCGTCGGCCGATACGGCGTGGGCGTTTGGTGCGCGTAGCGCGCTTGTAATATTTTTTGGTGGTATTGTTGCCACCGGGAAAAGCACTAAGAGTAGCACTATGAGCAGTAGTAGAAGGAGGAATAGCAGCAGCAGCAGCAGCAACAGCAGTATTTTTTTGTGTTCTCCTTACGGCATCGCGCAATTTAGCAACCTCGGGTGGTATGTTATCGGTTAGAATTTTCCCTTCCAAACCACCTTCAATCTTTGTCCATAGATTATTTCGATCACCACCTGCCTTGGTAACAAACCAGTCATATTCATTCGAATCTTTGAAAATGGCGCTGTGTAATTCTTCCAATACAGTTCCATCTTTATCTAATTTGAAAAAAATAGCACCTCCCAATTTATCATCTTGAATTATATGTTGTCCCATAGAAATAAAGATATTGTTTACATCCATTATCATGGATGCAGTTACTGCTACTGCTTTTCTGATATTTTTGCGAAATAGACTTATAGTTCCGGTATCAGTAATGGTGATATCTGTTAGTTGTGGGTTAGACATTTTATCTGATACACTACTAAATAATTCTTGAAGTAATTCAGCTGACTCGTTTGATAATGATGATAGGCTTTTTTTCGCCTCCTTTAAACTTTCGATCGTTTGTGTTTGTGTTTCAGATAGACTTTGTGATTCAGATAGTAATTTTAGATCAAGTAACCCTTCAATATGTTGTATTTTAGGAAGTAAAACCGATTTAAAAATTTTATTGGTAGATTCTTTTTGGTATAATTGCGGCGTTACAGATACAGAAAGAGTATTTGGTTGCGAAAAAAAATCTTTTTCAATATCTTCTAATCTTGAAATAAATGAATCAATCGATGAATTCTCTAATGATATCGCATAATTAATTGATTGAACGCCTTTCTTTAATTCTTCATTATTATCACCTTTTACTATAAATTTTTCAGGTTTATTCATATTTACAGCCTCAACCACTATTGTAGTATAGGATTGGATCTCATCCTCCTTCTCTGTTTTCGATGCAACATCTGTAGATACTAGACTACTTTTACTTGAAGTATTTGATGAATTTGCTGATCCTTTCGTATTATTTTCAATGCCTATCATTTTTTGTCCAAGCCATTTAAAAAGATCTCCCATGGATTGAAATAATACATTTGCTTCATTCATGAAAAAATTCGCATTCTCTACATTTTGCGATGAACCGACTGATGCACTACTTTGATTTACACTACTTTGACTTTTTAAAATATTTGCAAGTACATTTTCCAACTCATTTAAATCAATGCTCATATTACAAAGAAAAATACACTATAAATACAACAACTATAGTGTATTGAGATATAATAATGACTCGGTCCAAACCTATTACTCAAAAATCAAAGACAAATGGCAAAACATCCATCGGCACCGTTAGTCGGACCGGCTCGCGATCAAACTGCGAAATCCAAAAGAGATAATCACCATCGCGCACTGTGAGACCAATGCAAAATTCAATACCCACGCGTTGGAAACAAAATGAGCGACTATATTTCACAGGCCGAAATGTCTTTTTGTCCAACATGACCATCATATGATAATAATGCCGCGGCAAAAACTCCTCGCTAAAGTGGACGACGCCCAACAAAAATTCGCCCCATTCGATAAACGGACTCGACCCACGAACCCGATCAAACAGTGGCGCCGTCAGTGGAAACGTCTCAACAATGGAGAGTTGGTTTGTCTCGGGGTCCAATTGGCCAATCTCCATTGGCCACCATTTATAAATGAAAAACTCGGCATCGCGACCCGTGTCCATGTCTTTGCGTACGAGCGGAATCCAGTTTTTCTCGCACCAACTATCCGGATTGGGCGGCATCGTCCCGATACAATTCGAATAGGTCGCCGTCACAGGATCAAAATCGCCGACGATCATCCGATTCCGACCCGTGGGAGAATAATTGATATTGGTCGCAATAAACCGCATTTGTCCATTCGATTCAAACAGTCGAATATCCTCTAAACCGTAAAAATAACAGGCATTGGACGGAAGACCCACAGTTGCATCGTCCATTTCTCTATAGTCGGTCGGAATCATGGTTTGTGGATGTAACCTAGAAATCATATTCTTGGTAATAATATGCTGGTCGGGATGTTCAATAACACAATGTCCGGAATCCAAATACCAATAATTGACATAACGCGTATTGAGCCAGTGCTCACCCTTGTAGAAGATGTGACATGCGGACATAGGTAAATATGTTTCAATTTTTGGATAATCATATTTCACGACCTGCTTTGTTTGATCCGCAATACATTCCGAGAAAAAGTCGGAACACATGTGCAAAATTGTGTCATTATGATCGCCCTTGAACCAATGTGGTCGCCAATCCGTCTCCATTTCCAACCAGGCCCAAAAATTCACTTCCCACACGAGTTTCTTGTGCTCTTTCAAAAATTGGGGAAAGTAGGCGCAATACCGGTCGTGGAAATCGAGAATACTTGCCCGGTCGCCGATGAAAAATCCGCCACAAAATCGCCAGTGAATATGTTCTAGGATTGTCCACAGATTTTCCTTGGCCAATTCGGGCCAACATCCAGTGATGGATAAAAAAGAAGCGGCATATTTACGCCGAGACATTGCGCGAAGCATTGCCTGTGATCGCGGTATATCATGAAATACATACGAAATACTGAAATCGATCCAGGCAAAATGCGTCGAATTCCATGGATTGATCTCAATCGTATCTGCCATAAATGCCACCTTGGAATTGATGAGGTGAATATATCCATGAATATCCTTTGGCTCATTGCGATGGCTTGGCAAATCGAATACAAAGGGTTCGGATTCTGCCGAATCGGTCATTTCTTTAGACACCATGTCGCATACTTCTGCAGCAAACGTTTCGTCGATATTAACCACTTTCATGATGCGAACATTCGGAAGGTCCTTGATAAAGTTGCACAGCAAATCGTGACAATCGGCACTTACATAGATGGCCAATTGAATACCTGTTTCAGCAATGTCGCGAAATTTGGAGAACCGCCATTCATGCGTTTTATCTTCAAATGGCTTATCCCCATAAATATTGATATATGCGGTGACAAACGTCAGCGATGAATCCGCCATAATAGTTTGATTGATAAAATATACACGTTTATGTTTATGTTGATTCGTCGATAAAGATTTTTCGATGAAAAAAGGTTTTGCTTATACCGATTTTACATTATATTATCAAGGTTACATTATAAAACTAAACTAAACATCTATCTAAAACTAAAGAAGTTGGCCTTTTTTTTGCAGCTCACCCACTTTGGACATCACCTGTTCGCGCGTGCAGTGCGGATACAATTCCAAGAGCCCATCGACGATTGACTTTTTCTGTGCACTTTTCTTCTTCCACTCTTCCCCATTCACTACAGACAGCCATCGTTTGCGTTCCTCTTCGCTGCGATTTGCCCACTTGAAGACATCGAGACTGTCATTGCGTGAAAAGGCCGAAATCTGCTCGTACGCAAACTGAAATGTGGGGTGAGCCGCGTCGGCCTCTTGTTCGGCAATGGCCCACGCAGGAATGTTGGGAAACACCTTTTGCACGAGTGGGTAATCCTTCGTGTAGTATGCAATGAACTCATACATGGCAAGATCCAGGTCGGGGTTTTCCTCATGAATTGTCTCGATCACCATGGTCAAATATTCGCGGCGCATCTTCAATGTGAGGCTGCTGAGTTGGTTGGCAATGTCAAAGGCTACTCGGTAAAAGGCTTGGGAAATAGGACAAACACAGCAATCTGCTTCGTCAATGCCAAAGTAGCAGTACGCTGCCTCTTTAACCACTTCGTCAATATCGGGGTCTTCTTCGGCAAGTTCCTCAATGGCCTCTACGATTTCGTCTTCGTCCTCCGGGTCAAGATCACTGAGTTCGCGGTGTGCCAGCTTGAAGAAACGGCGGTATTGCTTCAATAACTTGGCCGCACCCCGCACGGACTCGGTAAGACGCGCAACAAGGGCGGAGTTGGGTTCCGTCACTTGTTTACCTGTATCGGGATGGATTTGCACGACGACTGGGTCCTTGCCATTGGCAGCGTTTGCCATACCAACAATCTCGCTCACCAAATGGGTGGGCAAAATCTTGCACTGTGTAGCAGCAGCAGACGCAGACATTTTCTCTCTTTTCTCTCTTTACGCTTTTCTCTTCACTTGATAATCGTCTTGGCACTTGGCTTGCTAAATATGATTTGTGAAAAAAGTACTTCAATTTTCTCATAAATCATATTTACCAACATAAACATAGATATATAAACAATTACAAAAGTTGGTTATATGAAAAATTGAACCGTCAATAAGAAAAACAGTGGGTATCATAAAAGACCGTTTATTATTGGTATCCACAGTATGAGCAAAGAAACCGCCGTTTGGTCCAAGAGGACAAATCGCAAACGAATCATGGTTTTCGACGTGGAGACGACGGGCCTGATTCCAAAGAAGAAACGCATGCTCGAACGTATCTCGTCGGACAGCAAGGAAAAGGTGAAAAATATCGTTATATCACCCACCACGGAAGAGTGTCCATATATATTACAGCTCAGTTTTGTCATTTATGAGACGGCCGGATGGAAGGTAGTCAAGAAATACGATGCCTATGTCAAAGTGGCCGACACAATTGTGATCGAGCCTGTCATTACTGATATCACCGGCATCACGCGGGAAATATGCGATCGCGAGGGTCTGTCAATTGGCGAAGTATTGACCGAATTTTACAAAGAATACATGTTGTGTGATTGTATCGTGGCACACAACATTTCATTTGACCGGGAAATGATCGCCATTGAGCTGCTTCGCAACGGACCTTCTATTGAGAAACAGTGTCCCTTTTGGCGATGCGTTTTCAATGATATGTATCATGTACTACATAATATTGAAACTTATTGCACAATGAATGTGGGTCGCTCCATTTGCAAGTTGCCGCGACCGACGGGTACGCGTGGGTACAAGAGCCCCACTCTGACCGAATTATATCAGTTTCTCTTTGCGCGATCCCCGCCCCCCAATTTACACAATTCGCTCGTGGATACGTTTGTCTGTCTTCAATGTTTTGTCAAACTCCGTTTCCGGTTTCAGATGAGAACCACGGTCGAATCGCAACTGATGGTGGCCACTGTATGCTAATAGACTAAATTACTTGGACGATGATGTAAAATTCCCCTCATGTATCCAAATATTACATATATATTTTTCTCCTGAAAGGACGGGCATACCGGCATGGAGCGCGTGGGGATGACACCGGTTGCCCCATTTTTCCAGTGGGTGAAATACGACTGCACTATATTTGGGGGGTTTGAACTCTTTATCCAGGTTGGGAAAGCGCGTAGCGCCTCCTTCAAAATCATCCGTTAAATAAATGAGAACCGTCAATACACGATTCCCCCCATTTTTTACAAACTCTTCGCATTGCGCATCGTCGTCACACGCTGCGTCGTGATGTTCATTATAAAACCCATTGGGTTGGTAGCGGACCACTTGGAGTTCTTCGGCATTGTTGATGGAATAATGCGCCATATTGCATGCTCGTTGAATGATTTGACGTACCACGGGATCGGTTTTTGGTAGCCAGGCGGTTTCGCTTTTTCGTATATTGGTATCGAGGCCACCAAAGACAGCAGAGGTTTCAAACCGGCTTTTGGCCTCGGTCAAAATATGATGCGCTTCGACCTCGCTGATAAAGTTGGGATGAATGACAGGTTCGTCGTATTCATCCGATTCGTCTGCATAACCGACGCCCTTGAATGTGCTTCCTTGGTCTATATCTTTAGATATACCTTTAGTCGTTCCTTTGCTCGTTCCTTGACCAAAGTCGGATTCTTTTGTGACTGTTCCATCTTCAAAGGATTCCATGCGACGCCCCATTCTTTGTAACCAATGATCGAGTGGATCTTTGTATTGTATAATAATGAAAATTACAAAGAAGACAATGAAAATACAGTAAATCCACGTAACGCGCCAAAAATCGGCCATGGTTTGTATTACAGAGAGAAAGAAACATGGTTGATATGGCTAATATGGTTTAGCTTCTGACCCCAATAAAAAGTGTCCCGAAAAGGGACCCGGTAAATCCAATAGTGAATTATGGCTGGCATCGTGTTTCTTTCCGGTTGCCTTGCCGTCCGGCAAAACATCGTAATTGTGAATATATCCATATTTCCCTATACTTTCCGGGATGGTCGCTGTTTGGTTATAGGCAGATGCCGTTGTTTTCCAACAATATTGACCAATACAGTTTGACGTAGGTACCTGGTCAGGGGATGGATTGTTAATCGTTGAATTCGATTGCGTTGGTCTATCATCGTTCGCAACTGATCCATAATTTGAATAAGATTCATTGACTCTTGTAAATAATAACAGTAACAAGGTCGATAGTATAATAGCTATGATAAAAAATAGAGACGTATATACTAGATATTTCATTATATAAATATACTATACTATTATAGTATATCTATACAAAATGCATACAAAAAAGAGAAAATACGGTGGATCGAGGTCGCCATTGTCGCATCAAAAAGGTCCATATGTACATAATATTACAAAACGAACATCGGATATCTTTCGTAGACCCAAAAAATCGGAATATGTAGTTCATATAGACGATCATCGATCATGGTCTCCCAAGACAAGTCCCGATCAATATAGTCCGGCGACAACTATTGATCTTGGTAATTTAGATGCATTGTTTACTGAAGAACAATGGGATAATATGAAAAAGAATGAACTTGAAAAAAATGCAAGAGTTACTTATAAAAAAATAAAGAATCTTATAACAAAATTTTTGAAAACTGGATCTGAAGAAACCAAACAATACATTCGAGAAAAAAATGCGTATATTTCTGAATTATTATCTGAAGCAGAATTGTTAGATTATCAATCTGAAACAACTAATATTTTAGAAACCATAAAAAAACAAAGTGAAATCGATATTGCCTTGATTGAACTCTATCCCAAATATCTAGATAACACAATGTCGAAAAAAAACAAATCGAGAGTATTTATTAAAATACAACAATTATTACGAGATGCAGATGAAATAAAGTATACATCGCCTATCATACGACAAATTATTCGCGATAACAAATAATATATGTAGAATGGACAAAGAATGGATAAAGAATGGACAAAGAATGCAAAGACAAACTATTTCTCTGAACATCGGTGTGTACAGAAATAATTGTGGTATCCAATCCATTCCGCCAAGATGTGCAACAAGAAGCCAACTTCAAACATCCGGATAGGACCGTCTAATAGACCCGTATAGCTAAAACTGCCAAATAGTGCGCCTTCGACCAACGACTCGGCGATCAATTGGGTCGTCGGTTCAAATGGACCACTGGATTTTGATGATGGTTTGATTTTTGCACATGCTTCGCCGTGTTTGCAATAATATTGATGGATTTGTAGGACATTTCCCAAGAGATGTTTCGAGAATCCGACGAGAAAGAGAAAGAGAAACGCGGATCGGATGGGGGCCACTTGTTTTAGAGCGAGGTATAAAATGACGGTGTAGAGACCGACGAAAAGGGCTTCCACAACAAAATACATGCTTTATACTATGCGCGTATTTTGTTTATTCTTCCATTATATCAGAAGGAGAAGAAGGAAGAATTTCAACCTTTCCCTTTTTTTTAGCAGCAGATGGCGACGATTCCGACGAATTCCGGCCTCGTTTTTTAGTTTTTCCACTTTGTTTATTTGCAGGTGAATTAGGAAAAAATTTCATTTGGAGTTCGTGAAACACGTCACTAAATCCTTGAGGAGTACTAGCTTCTTCATTATTCCATTGAATAAAATTGTCAGTTAAAATTGCTCCCTCTTCCTCGCCATATCTTCTAATTAATTCGCTATGAATCGCTTGTATTTTTTCTTCAAACGTGAGTTTTTTGACGCCACTTTTTTTTCTTGCTGTCACTCTTTTACCTTTTTTATGCGGATTACTGTTTGAAGAATCGCTATCGCTTGCACTTGCATCATAATCGCTACCATATTTCACATCACTCCTTTTTTTAGCAGTATCACCTTTCTTTCCTGGATTTAAAAGAGGATTTCTTCTTACTATATCAGCTGCCATTGGAAGTCTATTATTAAAAGAAGCATTTTGTATATGTTTTGATGCTTCTATCAACATTTCTTTCATTTTTTGCTGTTTAACCGTATTTGTATCAGTAACGAGATAATGCTTTTTAGCATACTGTACTTTACCTAAGTATGTTTCGTCACTTGTTTCTGCATACATTACAATTTTTTCAAATATATCCAATAATTCATCTTTTTTTACTTCATCCTCACTTGGTGATATAATTACATTTAAAAATTTTCTCATAATTTTTTTGAATTTATCTTTTAACTCCTCAAGTGAGGTAATACTATTAAACGATAATAAATTATCACTATCGAAATCAGTATATTTTTCACAAAAATTTTTCATAAGCACATTTTTTCTTCGGTTCAGTCCGTATAATAATGTTTTAAACATGTCTCCTTTAAATTCATCAACAACCATGTTAGGATGTTTCCAAATCCGATCAAATCTATCAATTGATGGATTGCTGGTTTTTAATATTTCTTTTTGATTACTTGATAGTTCACTAATTACCTTGGTTAAAGGTGTCATTATGGCGAATTTACCCCTATCTACATTTCGTTCAACATAATTTTGTAATAATGGACCTTCTGATTTTGTATGTACTGTTCGCATGACTAATGTATGACTAGTTGTCAATGTAACCATAGATGTATATTCATTGCCTAGAGACAAGGGTCTAATTTTGTAAGGAGCTGCGCCATCATAATAAGATGGCGGAGAAAATACTTCAAAATATGTATTTAACTTTCGCTCAATGAGTGACGAAATATATTCAATGATCTTACTGGGGTACGTAACGCGGAATAACTCGTGTTCTTTTATATCGCTTACGTCATAGGTTTCATCCAACAATAAGTTAAGAAGTTCAACTTTATACGATGAAAAGGGTTGTTGACCCACAGTAAAATCGATTACAGCAAATATAGGTGCAAATGAGAACGGACATTCAAATAAATACCAATCCATGTTTGGTTTTGGAAATTTGAATTTTTTAGAGATAAGAAAATTATTATTACAATCAAACGAATATTCAAATTTATTTTCACCATTTTGACAAATACTAGCCATTTTATTTTTTCGCAATGTGCGTACAATCGATTCATCTTCATTATCATCTATACCTGCTTTATCGCCTTGAATAATACCTAAAAATAAACCACCCAATGTTTTTACACATTCCACCTTTTTAAAATCATGACCATTTATTGCATCTGTTGTTGCCGATAACAATTCCTGTTCAGCTATTTCTGAGGTTTTATCTATACGTGGATCAAACGGAAAAAGCAATTTATATACAATATTGGCAACAGTATATGCATATCTATAACTTGTATGATTTCCTTTACGATAACCGGGACATGGCCTTTGTTCACACAGCCATATGCTCTCAGCATATTCATTAAATGCTTCGAAATTACGTTGAACCATGAAATAAATATTACCAATAAAGTCTATCATCTTTATTGTATTATGGGAAAAACGATCAATTTCTAATAATTCATGTAGTCTATCTGAATGTGTATGACGTGTATAATCTTTTTTTTCTATTTTTATCATATCTTCAAATGTATCAAAAAATGATCTACCTTCTGAAAAAAATGCCATCTTTTCTTTACATTTGAAAAAATTATCAAATAATTCTTGAATTCTATCTTCTGTAAAAGGAACTTGTCTTGCTGCAAATACAGATGACCTATCTGTATACTCGCAAAAATTTGCCTTTACTGTATCCATTCCTTCGAATAAACATTTTTTCGATCCTGCGGTTTGTGGTTGACAATCGCTAATTAATTGGGCAAGGAGAGCCACTTTGTAATTCTGCAAAATAATATATGCCGATGCTGACTCTCTTTTTCTCGTACAAAGTACTGATAGTGATGTGTCTCCATATAAACTCGAAATGTTTGTCATGAGGGATGCTGCTATTTTATCCGAACTAACTCCAACAATCGTACCGATTTCTAAGAATCTACAAACTCGTTTGATGAATTCCATTTTATTTTTAGAGATAAACGTTCCATATGTCAACTCTTTTAATTGACTGGATGGAAGTTTTTCATTGTATGTATCATTAAATGGTAACATTCTCAAAGCTGCTCCATATTGACTAATGTCTGATAATCCTTTGCATAAAATACATGACCACAATTTAATAATCTCTTCTTCATATCTAAGTTTATCACCTCCTTTTTTTTTTAAATAAGTGGTGTTTAAACTTTGAAGTGTTCTATTTACTAAACTACAGAAATCAACAATGATTCTTTTATTTGTATCCATCTCTTTACGGGTTAATCTGCTCAAAGATCCTATTAATGAGTCATAATCAATTTTTGTTTCTCTATTATCAATTAAAATTTGTTTACACATTTTAGCCATTGAATGAACTGCACCATGCGGTGTTCCATCTGAAATAGTTGCATATTCTCCCAATTTAGGTTTTGTCTCTCCACTGTGTATAAATGGACGTCCCGCGTCTGCGCGGAATCCGGTACGTCTTACGTTTTCAGTTCCTAAAACAATAAGTTGTCTAAATGTATCACTATTATTTACAGGATCGAGTTCTACATCATCATCACCATATTCATCTTCGTCTTCATCATCACGAGCTTTGCGTCGTGACATTATATTAAACCTACTCTAATATAATATACATATTTATTTTTCATAGCATTGCTGATACTAAGCAGAACACATGTCGCAAATCTCGTGTTCTTCCTCTACCATCTCTTTCCCCCATGCGCCACCCCGTTCCGGCTCAATCGTAAATTGTTGGGCACGGTGTTTCCCCCTTCGGCGCAAATAATAGATGCCCGTCTTCAATCCTTTGGACCACGAATAAAAGTGCATCGATGTCAGCGAACTATAAATCGGATCCTCCAACCATAGATTCAAACTCTGACTCTGACAAATAAACGCTCCGCGATCCGCCGCCATGTCAATCAAATCGCGCATCGGTATCTCCCATACCGTTTTGTAAATCTCCTTGATGTCGTCCGGAATATCCTTAATCTGCTGAATCGAACCATGATTCGCAATAATGTTGTTTTTGATCTTGTCATTCCACAAATCCAGGCGTATCAAATCGCGCATCAAGTATTTATTGGCTAAAACAAACTCTCCTGCGAGCGTTCGGCGGCTATAAATATTGCTCGTTATCGGTTCAATACACTCATTGAATCCCAAAATTTGTGATGTCGATGCAGTGGGCATCGGTGCCAAGAGTAGCGAGTTTCGCAAACCATGGAGTTTGACGCGCTCCTTGAGACTTAGCCAGTCATATCGCACCTGGGTCGGGTCGACGGACCATAAGTCAAACTGGAGTTCGCCCTTGCTCGCGGGTGATCCCTGAAACGTCTCATATGGACCCTCTTCCTCGGCGAGTCTACATGATTCGGAAACGGCTGCATGATAAATCGTCTCGAAAATATCGCGATTCATCTGTTTGGCATCGGATGAGGCAAAGGGCATGTTCATCATCATAAAGACATCGGCCAATCCCTGGATCCCAATTCCGATGGGTCTATGTCTCACATTGCTCTTGCGCGTTTTCTCTGTTGGATAATAATTAACGTCAATCACCCGGTTCAAATTATACGTAACGACGCTGGCAACGGTGTGGAGTTTTTCAAAATCGAATTGTCCGCTTGCTGGGTTGACAAACGTGGGCAATCCAATACTCGCTAAATTGCAGACCGCCGTCTCTTCTGCATCGGAATACTGCACTACTTCACTGCACAAATTCGACGATTTGATAGTGCCCAAATTCTTCTGATTCGACTTTTTATTGCACGCATCCTTGTATAACAAATAGGGCGTTCCCGTCTCCATTTGAGCATCCATCATCTGAAACCATAGCTCGCGTGCCTTGACCGTTTTACGCCCTCGACCCGCCGCCTCATAACTCTCATACAGCTGGACAAAGGCATCGCCATAGACATCGGCCAATCCGGGACACTCGTCGGGACACATCAAGGTCCACTGTCCATCGGACTTGACGCGCTCCATAAAGAGGTCGGGAATCCACAGGGCATAGAACAAATCGCGCGCCTTCAACTCTTCTTCGCCGTGATTCTTTCGCATCTGCAAAAAGACCTCTATATCGGCGTGCCATGGCTCCAAATAAATGGCGAAACTGCCATTGCGCTTTCCGCCGCCATTGTGCACGACTCCATTGGCCAATGTATAATTGTGCTCCGTCTCCATTTGCAAATCATAGAGAGTACCACTATACTGGCACGTTTTTATCTCCGTAACAGGATACAAGATGACATCTTTGTTACAAAAGATATATCCTACTCCATCCATGTAGAAGTAATTGGCGACGGAACCATTCAAAACACGCTTTTGTGTAAATTGGATTTCTTCTTCAAACCTATTTCGCGTCTCATTCATGCGAAGTACATTTGTCAAACCGATTCGCAAAGCCGTTGTTTTTTTCAAAGACAAGAATAGCCATCGCGGATGGATGCGAATCTTATTCTGTTCTCCATAAAAATCGGAATGCTGAAAAGGAAAATGAACCGATTTTTGTACGCGAATAAAGTGACCACCATCCTCTTCTTGCTCATATTCTAAACAGTTTTCAGAAAGGTATTTCTTTACGGCCTCGCGTTTGTCTTCGTACAATTTGAAGGTATAAAACTGCGGATTATACTCTTGAATCGACGATATAAGCACTCCATACATGTACGCCGTCTCTTCGCTAATCGAAGAATCGTCCTTTTCATATTTGGGAATCGAATGCACAATCCAATCTCCTTCGCGCACGTCTTTTGCGTCGGTCCATACGAATGGTGGATTTTCTAATCCTATAAAATGTATCAAATCTGCGTTGGTGTAATATGTGGTGGTCGGTGTGCTGCCATTTTTCAATAGCAAGACTGGATGCTCTCCGGTAATACGTAAAGGGGTGCGAAACTTTCCGCTATATATTTCGATCAATTCTCCGTCATGACTATGCTCCAATACGCGCTGAATCGTTTCTACTCCGCCCGTCTTGTTGAAAACTTGCGTCACTCCGCTCACACAATCTTGGATTTGTTTTGGTCCATCTGTCGTATAAATAATGGTCTCGGGTACCACGCATTGATCTACATATTTGGCCGTATTATTAAACACGCGCAACATGGGAACGAGACCATTGCTCGAACCATTGGTTCCCCTAATATGCGAACCCGATGCCCTGATATTATGGATATGGAGCCCAATGCCGCCCGCCCACTTGGAAATAAGCGCACAATCCTTTAGCGTATTATAAATGCCCTCGATGCTGTCGCTCTCCATCGCCAACAAAAAACAACTCGACAATTGCGGATGGGGCGTTCCCGCATTGAAGAGCGTGGGTGTGGCATGGGTAAAATACTTTTGCGAAATCAAATCGTAGGTTTCTTTGACACGATCGAGCGAGTTTGCACCATGGATACCAATCGCCACGCGGAGCCACATGTGTTGCGGCCTTTCCACAATTTGGCGGTCGATTTGCATCAAATACGCTCGTTCCAGGGTCTTGAAACCAAAATAATCGATCAGATAATCTCGCGAATAATCGCACATTCCATCGAAGAATTCGCCGTGGGCATTCACCGTGTTGATCAATTCGTCGGATACGAGTGGTGACTGTTTGCCGTGTTTATCCTTGTATTCATATAGACGCGTCATCACTTCGACAAACGACGATGATGTGTTTTTCTGATGATTTGACACGACAATGCGCCCAGCCAGCGTATTGTAATCGGGATGCGTACTGGCGAGCGATGCACACTGTTCCGATGTCAATTCATCGATTTGGGTTGTCGAAATACCGTCATACAATTGATCAATGACCTTCATGGCGAGCGATGTATAATTCAATTTGATGTCGACCTCTTGACCAATACGTTTAATACGCTGCAAAATTTTGTCAAACGAAACGATTTCGCGCTGACCGCCGCGCTTGGTAACAAACATTTCTTTCTCATCGTCAAATGAACGGGACATCCTTCGTGTGTTGATATAATATATTAGAAACCATTTAAGTCGTTTTCTGTAATAGATTCATCTTCTTGTTCTTGTTCCTGTTCCTGTTCCTCATCTTGTCCCATCATGACGTTTTCATAAACATTACTTGTTTCCTGTGCTCTTGTATCCACATCGATCGACGTCTCATGATCCAACTTGATCAAGCATCCCATCTTTATGACCGGCATATTTTTTATATATTGACTCGTTCCCACATTCGTAGAAATGACCTCCACCTGGGTACGTTTTTTGGAAGCGCGATGTTCATATCCCGACACGCGTTCCGCCAAAATTGTATTCCACGTTTCCCGAATTTGTTCAACACCTGCTACAAACCACTGACGATTTCGCTGCACTGTAATACATGAATAATCCTCCAAATACCAAAAAATAGTGGTATATAGGGCATACTCATTGCGCAACCTTTTGCGCGTATCTTCGATCCATTCGTCCACTGATTCTTTTGTAAGTGCAATCGACATTGGCATATATTCATAATGGGGCGCATTCATATTGAGACCTAGATTAGAACCCTTGCTCACAAAATAGAGGATGACCCCTTTATCATCGTAGATCTTGTCTGCATAAAATTGGTCTTCATCCTCGTATTCTTTGAACTGGGTTTCGATAAAGTCACATTCGTCCAAATCACACGTTTCCATCTGTAATTGCATTTGGATCCAGTAGGCTTCCAGTGGTATTCCGTTGAGTTCACGCGCCACTACGTTTTTGACCTCGATCATCCGGCCATAGCGGTCCGATGCGGGATCGACATTGATGCCATCGGGCGATGCACCAATAAAGGGATATGTGAGATGCCGAATGCAGCCAAAATCGGCGACGCGTGTATTGTATTGCGCTTCATAAATCATAATACTGACGGGTTCATATTTTTGCCCCCAATGAAGCGGGCTCTTTATATTGACATATCCATTTGCATTGGCATCCCCCGTTTCCATTGGCTTGCATTTTTCAAAGATTAAACTATTTCTTTGGGAATCGGTGCTAAACACTTTCCATACGTTGCTCGCACTCAGCAATTCATTGCGGAATTCATACCATTCCTTGGTCCGCTGTTTGGGTTGTTCAATGGCCTGCAAATGCGCAATCTGTTTTTCAATATGGACGAGGTCGGGGTCATCGCGAATGATAGCGGCGCTCCTACGCGACCGTGTTGGCGGGACAATCTCGGGCAAATAGTCATGCATGTCAAAATACTCGTCTATACACATGTCCATAAAGTCCTCCATCTCTTCTGTATCCAGGTCGATACAATCATCCCACTCTTGTGTCAATTCATATATCATGGTTTCTGTCATGGTTTCACGAAACTGAGGGTTTGACATGACCAGTGCGTTTTCTGTTATATACACATCGATCCATTCTGCAATCCGACAAAAGATCTCGCATTCATCCTCCTGCGATAGTAGCGTGGATTCGGTCGACATGAATGATGTATTGATTTTTCTACTATATAGATAAACCATATTATCTATATATCTATTTTGCCTATTACATTTCGGGCTCTTGGTCCTTCTCTTGGATCGCACGCTTTGGTGTAAGCGATTTTAGTGTCGAAACTCGTTTTGCGTCGACAATACGCAGTGTATAATGATTGGACACGGTATTGAAATGAAGCGCGGGAATACTTGTCAACTCGCGCAATTCTTTATTATAAACCACGTCTTTTGTCTTTTGAAGTTTGTTTTTTTCTAAACACTCTACGAAAAAGACTTTTAGGTTCTTGATTTCCTTTGCTGGCATGGAATGTTCGCGTCCATATTTTTCGGCAAATGCATGGAGCTTTTGCAATTTGACTGTTTTGTCCAATTTGTTCCACGTTTCGGTTTTATTGTGCTGTTTCTCCTTTTCCAAGAGTTTGTCAAGATCGCCTTGAGAGACTCCGTCGCCACTGGATGCATAAAAACTGTTTGCTTGTGTCGGAACGGAAGGAACGGAAGGGACGGAAGGGACGGAAGGGGGCACTTGTACCGGCACTGGCTCGGTAATGGTATCATTCGATGAAGTAAACATTGTCTAGTGTATTGGCTTTATATTATATACCGAATTATGTTTATCTTCTTTTCGGATAAATATAATTTGTTTGCCGATGAATCATGATCAATAGAGTTCCATGGTGCATTTTACTTTACGGTACGAACGCGTTTTTCTATTCTTTCTACGAGATCTGCCACTTTTTCTTCTGCGCCTACTTTTTCGACCGCCAGCAATAGGTGGAGGCACTTTTGTTATATCAACGGGTTCCATAATAGTATACTATAGTATCTGTCTAGATATAAATCCCCCGTCGGAAAAATCTTCATCCTAATTTGACCACATTTCCCATTTTTTTGGTAGATATATACCGATCTTGATGCATACATCTACGACGCAAATTGCACTGCAAACAAGCAATCTCTACATTACCTTTATTATGACCCTTTTTATTGTCCATTCGATCTAGAGTCCATTGTTTTGGATCGCGCACATATTCATACAGGACCAAGACTGGCTCTTTGCAATAAAAACATAACATATCCGATGTTTTGAAGAGTTCCAAGATATCGTCCAATGTAACTAATCCTGATGGATCCAATAAGGTTTTCTCCACATCTTGGGATCTATATCCCGACATTTTTCCTCGTATTTGTTTGAAAATCATATCCATGGTCATTTTATTTCGTTCGTTTTCCAAGAATAGTTCTTTGTCTTGGAAATAATCGCGCATCATGTCTCTCTGAATATGGGCCGACAATTCTTCCTCTGCAAAGGTCCAGCCATCTGTCTCGGCAATGATTCGTTTGCATTTTTCCTTTTCCATTTTCATACATTCTTTCTCTGATTTTCCAAGATTTGTTGTTGTTGATGTTACCGTTGTCGATAAATCAATCTTCTTTGTATCCATGGATTATTTATTTGTACTATCGTTATCAAAGTGCTAATATATATTTTGAAAAAAACGTAATGAATCGAACGTGCCCTATCTTATATAGTTATTTTTCCCCGTTTTCCAAGATTTCCATTTACTATTTTCTTGGGATTTGTTGAATATGGAACTAGTAAAAGAAACAGAAACAGAATCTGCACAATTTCATATCCATCAATCCATCCGTAACAAACTACATCATTTTATCGTAACCCGTAAAATCCCACATCTGATTTTTCATGGGAGTTCCGGTACTGGAAAACGGACCCTCGTCTATGATTTCATCAATACAATTTACAATCAGGATAAACACAAGATTAAGACCAATGTCATGTTTGTCAATTGTGCCCATGGTAAAGGAATCAAGTTTATTCGCGAAGAGCTCAAGTTTTTTGCCAAGACCAATATCCAGGGCAATTGCGATGTCCTCTTCAAAACCATTGTCCTATTCAACGCCGATAGTTTGACGATTGATGCACAATCCGCTTTGCGCCGATGTATCGAATTATTTAGCCACAATACGCGGTTTTTCATCGTGGTTGAAAACAAGCACAAACTGTTAAACCCTATCCTATCTAGGTTTTGCGAGATTTATGTGCCGGAACACATTGACAAAACGACCAATACCATTGTGAATCTGCATCAACATCAATTGACCAAGACGTATCATACGAAGGAATGGCTAGAGTACCGTGGAGCTCTCATGGCCGATATCCAAAGAGAGATGAATGGATTTTTTAGTGAGGCAGCGGAGTCAATTAAGGATACTGAGCCGACGTTGCCGATTCGCATGATTACCATAATCGATCGACTCTATTCACGAGGTGCATCGTCGATCGATTGTATCGAGTGGTTACAAATGCAACCGTCTTGGACTGCTTGCGAAAAATCGGCGCTTTTGATGAAGTTTGAAAAGATAAAATCGGAATTTCGATGTGAGAAACTCTTGATGTTTCATCTTTTGAATTCGTTCAAAGAGAGTTTAACCAATGTGTATACAATGTAAGAAACGGACCGGCAAAATGGACGATTTTGTCATTTCCAATTTACACGAATCGCGCAATGAGTGGTGCAGTCGATTGGTCGGCATTTTCACGCCCCTCGTTGTAGAAGGCGTCCGTTCCATTTTTAATGAATCTTGGAAAATGTGTACCGACAATGATGAATTGGGAAAATATTTGATGACGTTTCAAAATTTGTTGAGCCGTGTGCCAACATGGAATTCCGTCATTGTGGAAGAAGAGCGAAAACGGATTATTGAACGAAGTGGATGCAATTATTTAGAGGATTTGATATCCTGTGTCCATATTATTCAATTGAAAGTGTTGACCTGTATTCGCGTGGGAAACAAACAGAAAAAGATTGATATTTCCATCCCCAATTTGGACCATTTTATTCACAAGGTCTATATCCACGTTGCGCGAAAAATGTACTCCAATGTCTATTTGTTTGAGAAGAATATTTCGCCTCTCATGGTGCAGAAGAACAATCGCGAATTGGAGACCATTGTCCAAGAATGCATTTTGATGTCGATTCGTGACAGTATCCCGACCGAGGCCATTATTCGCGCTTATATGGAAGAGAGCGTCGAACAAGAGGAGGAGGTTATTATCGAGAATATTGAAGAACCCGTTTTGCCAAGTCGCGGGGATGATTCGGTACAAACTGGCAGTGAGCCGATTTCTCTCGACGAAAAAGAACTCCTTGCGCGCGAACAGAAAAAAGAGCCCGAACTTGTTTCGGTCGCCACTGTGCAAAATATGGATACCGAACCCGTCATTACGCGATTGACATTTAACGATTTCGACGCCGTCTTGGACGGGGAGGACAAAGAAAGGTCTGTGGAAGCACCCAAGACGATTGAACGATTAGAGGAGATTAGTACATCGCGGGCCATTCAGCGACGTTTGGAGGAAGAGGAGGATGATGAAGACAAAATCAAAATCCATACGGATACCATTGATTTAGGCGCTTTGGATTTCTTGGATTTGGAACCCATGTCCACTGGCACTGCTTCAACCAAACGCGAAGATGTTCCTCTAGCTTTGGATTTTGAAGAATTGCCTTGATAATTCTTTGTGCGATCATTCTTTATGCGATCATTCTTTATGCGATCATTCTTTGTGGGATCATTCTTTGTGCGATCATTCTTTATGCGTTTAATGACTAGTAATTTCTTGGTCAAAAATAGTATATAGATTCATCGTTGATTGATCTAACAATGCAAAACGTCTTTATTGTATCGATTGGTATTACAGTGTTGTTTGGAATCATGAAATTCTTGGAAATGCGCTTCTTGGATAATGACGAGGCAGGTGAAATCAAACCGCTCAAGTTTGTCATACGCGATGCCCTGTTGGTGTTTGTCTCTTCGATGACAGCAACCTATATTTATTTCCATATGGATGGCGCCATTTCCGAGTTTTTCAATGTGATTACGGAAACCAAAGTGTTGAATCCCAATACGACGCAGATTTTTACGGATGTGCCTACTTTTTAGAGTGATTTATGTTGTTTGATACAAAATATCATTTCATGGAATGAAATTTTGTCCGGATTATCGGAATCGAACCGATGACCTACAGATATCTCTGTGCGAAACAATTACAGTCTGACGCTCTACCAATTGAGCTAAATCCGGTGGTTGGGTAGATATATGTTTACACTACCAAAATACCAATCAAAAAACTCTTTATATTGGTTTACTTTTTATATCTTTTTGTCTGTCGTTTACAATATTGCTTTTGTGAAAATCCTTTGGGTCGTTTACACTGGATGCTGCGTTTGTATTTCAGCGTCCATTTTCCTCCACCATATTTTTTATAATTCTTTTTACTTTGTCTATAATTCATCTTTACAAGTAGGCGACTCTTATAAAATACAAAGAAGTTTTTAACAAAAACAGGGGATAGCATCTAAATCAATAATTGATTTGCTTTTTTTTGTATTTTTCGCCCCTTTTTTCCCCGGTTTCACCAAGAATTGTTTGAAAAAATCATACTCCAATTGGGCCTCCGGGCTATGGTTGTGAACAGTACGCGCAATCATTTTATAGAGTTTGAAATTAGGATATCGCTCTTCGCCGTTTTTCTTATATAGGACATTTTTCCCCTGATCATCCGTGCACCAACGTTTGATAGTTCTTTGGAATTCATCCAACGCTTTGTCCCCTTTGGCCTCATCCTCTTCATCCATTAAAAAATCGTAGATGGAACAGCCAAGACGGCACAAATCAAAACTATAATTGGGATCCAATCTTGGCTTTTTCGGATTCATAAACGGCTCGCAATTGTATTGTGTCGATGCGTCTCCGCCCGGTGCAAAACTATCACTGCAAAATGTGTGTCCCTGGTATTGATAAATACTGCGTCCAAAATCGATGATTTTGTAGATTTTTCCAAAGGTGGGCACGCGATATTGTTTGTTTTTGTATTGATATTCTAGAAATTCTTGGTCCGTTTCGATATACATGATATTGTTGGTATGTAAATCATTGTGTGTAAAATGAAATGCTTTTTGGTAAGCAATGAGGGTCATGATGATTTGGAAGAGGGCGCTCGCGGCTTCGTCTTCTTTCAATTTATTATGGACCAAGAGTTTGTCCATGGTTCCGTCGCATTTTTCTAAACAAATCATTTGGATCGGAAAATTGCGGATATATGCATATATCTCGTCATCTTCTTCGATCTTTTTATTGTCAGCATCAGCATCGCCATCGCCGTCATCATCATCTTTGTCTTCTTCTTCGTCTGTTTCCCAAGAATCTTCTTTCTCTTCCCCATCATCTTCATCGGAACTATAGTTGATTTCACTATTGTTGGATGTATTTTCAGAGGATGCGCTCAACGATGCATTGTTTTTGTTTTGATTGTTTTGATTGTTTTGATTGGGTATGTACTTGGCAGTTTCATAGACCATATCGGGTGCTGGGTCTAGGTCGAATTCGGGTTCGCTTCCCTGCACCTCGGACAATTCTGTAATTTCCAAGATATCCTGTAATTGGTACGTTTCATCTGCGGCGTCACTGTCAAAACAAATCTTGTTTCTATTTCTGCGCGATCCCATTTGCAAATAATCCGACAACTCTCCCGGCGATATTTTCAAAGAGTCTTCGTCCAAGATAAACAAATCGCCTATATGATCATTGAAAAAATCGGAACCTCGCAAATAATCTACATCATCCGTAATGCATGCCCGAAATTGTTCCTGAATTCCCAAGAAGGATCCATAAAAATCAATGGCGTTTGTTACTTGATAATGGTGGAGCAATTGACTCGTCAAGTAGCTGAAAAACCCGTCTACATAGGATGCATTGTTTGTATCCATATATTTTGGGTGACACTCGTCGACTTGGTCTACCGTGGGCATGGAGGACAGACGTTTGTCCGAAACATCGTATTTTCCAATCATAAATTTGATGGGGTCCAAGAGTGGCGAAAATTTGATAAACGTTTCTTTCTTGAATCGTTCACAGGTTTCACCCGAAAATACGGCTGACAAGGAGTGAAAATGATACTTGTGATTCAGCGAAATCTTGTTGTAATTATTCGTTGTAAGTTCGAAAAACTTGGAATATATCGGATTATATAGCTGCAACTGTTGAATGCGAAAAGGGGTATGACTATTGTCAGGGACCTCTTTTTCTAAATCTTCCAAGACGGGGACGGTTCTTTTGCAATAGTGAATGTTCATTGGATGTTTGGTCGCTAGATTGATTGATTTAGGAGATATTTCTCCCATGATGTTGATTATGATTGATATACTAAATCCGGAATATAATAATCATTGTTTCTAAACGATCAATCGTTCATGTACTGCGCTTTTTATATACATCTATTGTAAAGCCCTTTATTGTATTTCTCCGGTGTAATTTCTGTGATGAATCTCGAACTCAAAAAATTTGATATGCGATGGATTACGTTCAAGCCCGATGAGAACAAGGGGCCCGTCATTGTCATGATTGGACGGCGTGATACAGGTAAATCGTTTTTGGTGCGCGACTTGCTCTATCATCACCAAGATATCCCCATTGGAACGGTCATTTCGGGGACAGAAGCCGGTAATGGATTTTATGCCTCTCATGTTCCCAAGCTGTTTATCCATGAAGAATACAATACCGTTTTGATCGAAAATGTATTGCGCAGGCAAAAGGCCGTCTTGAAACAAATGGCTAAAGAAATGGAGACGTATCGCAAAACGACGATTGATCCGCGAACCTTTGTGATTTTGGATGATTGTCTTTATGACAACACGTGGACCAAAGATAAGATGATGCGTTTGCTTTTTATGAATGGACGCCACTGGAAAGTCATGCTCATTATTACGATGCAATACCCTTTGGGTATCCCGCCGAATTTGCGTACCAATATTGATTATGTTTTTATCTTGCGTGAACCCTACATGACCAATCGCAAACGTATTTGGGAAAACTATGCGTCCATGTTTCCTACATTGGAATCGTTTAATATGGTGATGGATCAGACCACGGAGAATTTCGAGTGTTTGGTCATCAATAACAATGCCAAGTCGAACAAGTTGCAAGACCAAATCTTTTGGTACAAGGCCGAGACGCGGCCCGATTTCAAACTGGGATCCAAAGAATTTTGGGATATTTCCAAGGGTATGGGGTCGGATGACGAAGACGAGGCATATGATCCTAGTAAAGCGAAGAAGCGAAGTAGCGGTCCGGCCATTAATGTGAAAAAGACCAAATGGTAAAGTCTTGTTTTGGTTATAGTTTATTTTGTTATCGAAAAAATAAACTATCCTACATATTTTGTCATGATACACCTTTGATTGTGTTCAAGGGCAACGTTATTGCGAAGCCATTGGTCACGAAGGGACAACCCAATAAATCAAATCGGTGTAAATAACGGTTCTACGTGTTCTCTGCCTCCGTCACCTCCGTTACCTTTGCAGCCGCCTTTTGTGCAGTCTCGCGCAAAAATTCATTGTGCAAATTGGCACCCGCCGTGTCCGACACCTCGCGGCTCTCGAAATCGATGCGCTCCTTGACGCCCACCAAATTTCCCTCTTCATCCATGGTCTGTGTCAAGACATTGCCCGACTTTTCGGCCAACTTGATATTCTCCATAATGGCCTTTTGCTTCGTCTCCTTGATGCGCTTGTCGAATTCCTCCTTGGCCTTGGCCTCGTTCTTTATCTTCTCCTGATGCAACTTGTTGAGCTCCTCCTCCATAAATTCGACGCGTCCTGTCTTGTAGGCATCGGGATCCCATGGAATCCACATACCCACGGGTCCCACATAAATATCGTGATTGGGATCCTTTTCGCGCAACTGCTTGCAGCGCATCTCGGCCTCCTCCTGTGTAGGATAAACACCGCGAATCTTTAGGCCGCGCACCGATGTTTGGAACGCATTCTCGCGCTGGAATTGCTCCATCAGTCGCGTCTCTTGTTTGTCCAAGAAATTGCGATAATCGTCGACGACGGACATGGACTTCATCTTCTCGTCCTCCTCCTTGACAAACTCGTTGAAATCGCCCGTCAATTTCTCAATATCGACATTGTATTTATATGCGATGAATCCCAAGAAATCAAAATATTTAGACATAGATTTAGTAAAATCCCATTGCTTGACAAATTCGTCGAAGAAGAAAGTTTCGCGCTTTTCCAAGATTTTATCGGGCGAAATAAAAGACATACATCCGAACTTTTGACCAGCAATGGGGGTATCCTCGTCCAAGACGTCGATATATTTAGGATTAAGTGTTCCTTGTTCGGTCATCTTTCGTTCAAAGCTGGACATCTTGTTGTTGCGGTGGAGGTGCAATGCTATACAAACACTATATGCATCTTTAGGCGACGTCCATTTAAGTGAGTTTTCCAAGAAGTATTATATCCGGGGTTCGAAACACTTTATTTTCCTACGCTATAGTATATAGTATAATACCGCAGATAAGATGGACGTCAATGTTACAGAGTTGGTGAAACGCGCTATTAAATACTTGATTGAAGGTTTAGTTGTGGCTCTTTGTGCCACCCTCATTCCCAAGAAAACGTTGAACCCCGAAGAGATTGCCATCTTGGCGTTGACTGCCGCCGCCACATTTAGCATTTTGGACGTGTTTATCCCTGCCATGGGTACATCTGTTCGCACGGGTGCTGCTGGTGGTCTCGGTATCAACTTGATTGGCGGTCTTGGCTTGGCTGCATAAAGGGGTGTGCATTTTATTATTATAGAAATTCGTATAATAATGAAACATTGGCAAAACATCAACGTATCAAAAAATTGAAACCGATGTATGGTTACAGACATCGATATATTCCTCGGTCCTATTATTTATTATATCTTGGTCATGTCTCCGTTTCAACATCGCGAATTGGAAGAGGGCGAAATCTATGAGCCCGATGTGTGGGAGTTGCACACGGATTATGTTGGTAATCGCTCCTTTTACTATTCGGGTAAACACCGGTTTTCGACATATCATCATCCCTCGATCTATAGCGGGAATGATGTGGTGATTTTGGATCATGGACCTGAATCGTGGGTCAAACATTTTGCTTATTATTTGGATGATGAAGGCGATGAGATTGTCGACGATAGAAATACCTTTGTCTATTATCATTGTCCCGAATCGGATGAGATTTCTTATGAAATGCCGATTGGGTATATCGAAGTAATTCGCGAATATGAATTGGAGCGTTCGGGTAACATTGTTACGAGTTTGCTTTATCCGAGGTTGCCTGCGGTTGTAGAGTAAAATACGTCTATTTTCAAATATTCGCCAGTATATCGTCGAACAACATATAATAATTTTGTATCTGCATCCCAATCGCTACACCAATTATATTCAGCACTTATAGTGCGCATATTTTTATGATAAAATGCATAGTAGTCGCACGCTTCTTTTTTTGTTTTGAAAATTTTATTCATATATCCCACGTGCTCTTTTTTACCATTCCATTCAGGATGCGTAATATGTCCATCCATAATAAAACGTTGAACCTCAAGAATATATGCCATCCATATTTCGTTCTTTGACAAAAGACTTTATGTTCTTTGCCAGGGCATTGCATTTCTTTGTAAAAGTATTGTTTTTCAAAGAAATCAACTTGTCGGAAAATACTCCTAATTTGTTGCGCTCATAACTCCTATTTTCCTAACGATTTTTCAAATCGTCGGAAAATACTCCCAATGCGCTGCGCTCATTACTCGCATTTCCTCTATCTAATATTCATTAGATCGTAGGAAAATACTCCCAATCCAAGTCCTTGCACACTTTTTTCCATATAGCATCCTGATCCCGCTGTTTCTGCGGATCCTTCATTAAAGGAATATACGGCAAATATTTCGTCTGATCCAGCAAGACACACAACTGATACAACGTATATGTATAATTGAAAAAATTCGTACGATCTGCTGGACAGTGGGTCGCCCATGGCTTCTGAATCTCGATAAACAGTACGCACAAGGTTTCATGCAACTCTTCATTCATAATCGGCGGCTTGATTCCAAAGATCGAATTAATGTATTGAATATGTTCAAAATACTTGTTCAGACCCAATTTGCGCAAAATCTCGCGCATTTTTTCATACGTAATTAGTTTCATATCTGTAATACGCTCCTTCTTGATTCGCGCACGAATGGCCTCGATCACTTCCGCCGGAATTTGCGTCGTTTCTTTCGCCTGAAATTGCGACAAAATCTCTTTGAAATGATTTAATCGTATATAGGCCGTATAAGAGACTTCACTCGGCGGTTCTTTATTCGAAGGCTTGGAACTGTCCACAATATACGTGACAAATTTTCCACACTTGATATTGTTACAAATCAAAATCCCCTCTTCGTCCTGGGGCACCAATTCCCCCGACAAACAGCTTTTGCATATATCAGACGAGACGATAAACTCCTGTATATTGGTCAGCTCATTGGTCACATTTTTCCAATAGTTTTGGTAATAATATTTCGAGATGGAATATTTATCACTCATTGGATTTTCCGCAGAAGGATGGGTCGATTTTATCTTGAAAAACAAATTGAGTCGATCCACATTTTGATTCCCGCCACCATTGGATATATCCTGTTTTTCTTCGAAATAATGGAAAATCGACGGCGAATTCTGTAACAAATAGTTCTTTTTCAAAGAGCGCAATTCTTTTATCTTGGCATATTTCTGTTTGATTTGGTCGCGAATATCGAGAAATTCTTCCAATTGGTTTTCCTTTAGACATTCGACCGTCTTTTTTAGATGCACAATTTCTTTCAACATCTCAGGAATGGTAACGGTTTCAATATGATGGAAATGGTCCAACATTTCAGTATGTTTTTGATCGATACTGTTTTGCTGATTTTTCTGTTGACTCTTTTTGCTATTCATCGCCAAGATATTCAAGATAGATGATGATGATAGTTTGAATTGTTGGATATCTTATTTCCTACCAACATATTTATATTTGTTTTTATGAAAAGGTTTAGTGTACAATTCGTTATTTAGCGAAAAACCGGCATTTGTTTATGGAATAGGATTGTATAGTGTAGCATGTCAAGTGAGACGAGTGCTGTATCCATTCATCTCGAACCATCAATTGAAATGGAAGCCAAACAATATCATAAAATCATGTTTATCCAAAATGCACTCAATAGTGGATGGACGATTAAAAAGAGGCAAAATTCTTATATTTTTACCAAAAAACACGAGAATTTACGCGAGGTGTTCCAAGAATCCTACTTGGAGAAATTTATCTTGAAAAACAGCAAGGCAATATAGAACATGGAAAACAGTAATCTATTAATAAAAATGTTTATAGATATTACAACTAACAAATTATACTCTATTCTATAAAATTATGGCATTTTTATAATATTTATTTTTAAAAAATGATCTACCCGATCGATTCCTGATATATTCAACACATGTCATTTGCGTATCACTAAAAATAGAGTGCTGTTTTGTCAAAAGACTGAAAATAGACTGATCGTGTCTATGTTCTATAAAATCGTCGTAATTTGGTGCAATCGACGGACTATCATCAATCAAATGGTAGTCTGATGCAAGTGTATACCATTTATTTACCAAATCACGAGTTTCATCACACACATAAAATAATATGATTCCCGACTGACGTTGTTCCTCGTAATGAACTGATTCATCCTGCAAACCCAACTCAATTAATAAATCCATTTTATTCGATTGTCTTTCAATACATCCAGCTTTTGTTGCAAGAATCTTGTCCTGTTTAGCAATTTCAAAAAATTGTGGAAATAGACCGGCTTTTTTCTGATCGATTTCGCAACCTGAGTCGCAATATAGAATTATGTCACCATTCGCGCATTGTTCCATGTTTTTTTTAATTAGATAGGGTTTCCACAGCCAATACCCATACCCACGTGGATTGTTCTCTATAAATGAACCATGTTCTTGCCAAAATGGCCGGTCTTCCTTTAGATTGCGATCCGTATATAGGATACATCGATCAAATACGCCAATATTCTTTGCCTGTCGCAACAATCTCTCACCTGCATCGTAATAATTTTGTCTGCCCGCTCCAAATGTGATAAAAGTTTTCGACATATAGGGTTGTTTATCGATAATATTCTTTGAAGATCTTGGATTTATGTCCCTTTTCATGGATAATATATTTAGGAAAACTGTTTATCTTATGGTCGTGTCATATACTAGCTGCTGCTCTAATTTTTGATAATGTTATTATGCAGCTAATTTTGTAGTTTTTGAAATAGAAGTGTATGTTCGATCAAATAATTTGGAAATCGTTTTTCCCCAAATTATTTTCTTTTAGTACTATATAAAACCGCAAACATGGGAGGAGCTCTTATGCAATTGGTCGCCTACGGCGCACAAGACGTGTTCCTTACGGGAACCCCCGAGATCACCTTTTGGAAGGTGTCTTACAGACGCCACACAAACTTTGCCATGGAGAGCATTGAGCAGACTTTCTCCGGCCAGGCCGATTTTGGTCGCCGTGTGACCTGCACCATCTCGCGTAACGGCGATTTGTGCTACCGCACATACCTCCAGGTCACCTTGCCTGAGATCAACCAGTCGATGAACAACACTGGTACAGTCTATGCCCGCTGGTTGGACTTTATCGGTGAGCAACTCATTGCCCAGGTTGAGGTCGAGATTGGTGGCCAGCGCATTGACCGCCAATACGGTGACTGGATGCACATTTGGAACCAGGTCACCATGTCGTCCGAGCAACAGCGCGGATACTTCAAGATGATTGGTAACACCACTGCCCTTACCTACATCACTGACCCCAACTTTGCCGCCGTGTCCGGACCTTGTGCTGCCGCCGGTGGACCCGCCCAGGTGTGCGCTCCCCGCAACGCCCTCCCTGAGACCACCCTCTACATCCCCCTCTTGTTTTGGTTTTGCCGCAACCCCGGCTTGGCCCTCCCCCTCATTGCCTTGAAATCTGTAGGGCAGAAAAGTACCCAGCCTAAAACATCCGAGCACTGTTTTAGGGAAAATCTGTTGTGGACTCGGGACGAAATGTTTTGTCATTCCCAGGTGCTAGTTGCATCCTGCTAAGGGCCAATTAATGGCTCTTGGCTGCAATGCAGCAACATATCCAAATTGCGGGAAACTCTTAAAGACGTATAAAGAATATTGTGTATGTATATATAAAAGTAGTGCAATAAGTGGTAGTAAAATGTCGAAACAATGTTGTAAATGTAAAAAAGAAAAGGTAGTAGAATGTTTTGGTAAATTAGCAAATTCACCCGATGGTTTAAGATATGATTGCAAAAGTTGTCGTAAAGAGTATAGAGATCTAAAAAAAGATCACATAAAAGAAAAAAATACTCTCTACTATGAGTCACATAAAAATACTCTTCTTGAAAAAAACAAAGAGTACAGAGAAACTCATAAGGAATCAATCTTTCAACAACGTAAGGAATATCGATCTCGCGATGAAGTGAAAATGCATATTAAAACTAAACAAAAAGAATACTTACCTGTACGTAAATTAAAAATCCAAGAAAAACGAAAAACTGATCTTCATTTTCAAATGTCAGAAGTGCTCAGAAGTAAAATTCACAAATTTTTGAAAAATCGTAAAACATCTTACACCAAGTATATTGGATGCGATGTAGAATGGTTTAAAAAATGGATTGAATTTAGATTTGATACTTTTATGAATTGGGATAATTTTGGAAGTTATTGGCAAATTGATCACATACTTCCCATAAATGGTTTCGATTTAACAAATGAAAATGATGTGATGATTTGTTTCCACTGGACGAATTTACAGCCTCTATCTGCAACAGAAAATCGACAAAAAAGTAACAAATTACTACTACACTACTACTTTAATAACATTGTTAATGTGACACGGTTTAACAAAAAATACACACAATATTTGGGGTACCAAGTTGTAAATGAAAGTTTACAATGGCTGAGAAAGGATCTCAGGTATGGTAAAAATCCCCCGTATGAAGCTATGCAAATAGCTGAAGTAGACAATCCGCAGCCAAGCCTCTAACTCCGTTATGATAAGGATAAGAGGAAGGTTCAACGACTAAATGGTTATGGGCTTGAGAAGGATAATTACCTTCTATGATGGCTTAAGATATAGTCTAGACCCCGGCTCCGTTCTCATTTTATATATAAGTTGATCGAAATGAGAATGCCGATAAATATCCCGAAAGGGAGGGTATAAGTGATTCGTACAGTATCACGAGGTCAAGATCAACATCGATTTCCGCCCCATTGGTGAGTGCTTGTGGGCCGTGAACTCCCTCGCCGCCACAAGCGGCACAGTGTCCTGCACATCTGCTTACCAACAGTCCCTTGTTGCCGCCTCCCTCTACGTCGACTATGTCTTCTTGGACACGGATGAGCGCCGCAAGATGGCACAGAACCCCCACGAGTACCTCATTGAGCAGCTCCAGTTCACAGGTGACGAGTCCGTCGGATCTTCCTCCAACAAGATCAAGTTGAACTTCAACCACCCTTGCAAGGAGCTCATTTGGGTTGTCCAACCCGATGCCAACGTCGACTATTGCTCTTCGTTGGAGGGTGGCATGACACTCTACAAGACCCTCGGTGCCCAGCCCTTCAACTACACGGACGCCATCGATGCTCTCCCCAACGCCATCCACGCCTTCGGTGGACCCACCGAGACCGCTGGATCCAACAACTTTATCACCACCGGTGGTCTCTTCCAAATGGCCGGCGCTATTGATGCCAACAGCGGTGCCACCACTGCTCAAGAGTGGGCCACATCTCAGTACCCCGCTTTCGGTGCTGATGCCACCACCACAACTGGATCGTACGTCTCGGATGCCGGAACTTTCGTTCTCTCCGAGACTGCCTTGGACATGCACTGTTGGGGCGAGAACCCCGTCGTCACGGCCAAGCTCCAGCTCAACGGCCAGGACCGCTTCTCTGAGCGCGAGGGATCTTACTTTGACGTGGTTCAACCCTACCAGCACCACACCCGCGCACCCGACTGCGGTATCAATGTGTACTCTTTTGCATTGAGACCTGAGGAACATCAACCCAGCGGTTCGTGCAACTTCTCGCGAATTGACAACGCTGTTTTGCAGCTAGTTCTTTCGTCCGGAACAGTTGCCGGCACTGCAACAGCAAAAGTCCGTGTGTACGCTGTTAACTACAATGTGCTCAGAGTTATGAGCGGTATGGCAGGCGTTTTGGTCCGGTTCTTTAAACAACTTCAGTTGTTTTTAGAATTTGCCAATGGCGCAGAAAAACAACTCGCCACAAACAAGCAGGCAATGTTTGTGGATAACTTCGATTTGGCTCCTGCATTAATAGCCTGTTGTTAGTGAGCTTGTAAGAGCTTGCAAGACTACTTGTTGTTCGGGGACACCCTTAGAGCCTTAACTACTAAGTATACTTGGGAAACCAGTATATGGCGGAGAATAGAACTCCGGTATAGTAATAATGTTAAGGATTGGGCAATCCGCATGGTAATAACCTAAAGACGATTTGAAATTGCTAGTCTATGGTTAGCCGTCAGAGACTGAACGGTAGTCGCTCGATGATGAAGGTTTAAGCAACCGGAGTCGGGTTAAGATACAGTCCATCCCTCTAGGGAAACTTAGAGGTAGAAGAGCGCCTATTCCAATTAAACGTTTTTGTATTTTCACAAAAATACGGTTTTATGTT
>Ga0114979_10000049_pt1 | contig 70242 bp, 111 predicted proteins | sample S_140625_EF_Meta_FD_87315 | JGI IMG/M metagenome (GOLD analysis project Ga0114979, IMG submission 87315) | Freshwater microbial communities from Lake Simoncouche, Canada to study carbon cycling - S_140625_EF_MetaG | ecosystem: Environmental > Aquatic > Freshwater > Lake | place: Lake...
CGGAAGTGTAGTAAGTGCGTCTTTCTTTCGAGACTCCGGCAACCAAGCTAATTACTTCGGCGGGGGCATCAACGCACGCAATACTTGGCTTGTCGCGTATTCAAACGACGGAACAGATTTTGGTACGAAAGATTTATCTTACAGCCGTAATGCCGCTGGTGTGTTACAAATTGGCAACGGTACTGCTAACGCTTCTGGAAGCCTACTGCTGACCAACCTAACAGCTTCGGGCAACCTAATTTGCTCGACAGTCGGCATGGGGTTGCAGGTAAAGACAGGCACAGGAGCAAAAGCAGGCAACGCAACTTTAGTAGCCGGTACTGTTACAGTTACCAACACAACGGTTACAGCTAACACGGTAATTTATTTAACTCGTAAGACTGCTAGTGGAACAATCGGTACATCCCTTTCGTACACGGTGTCGGCTGGAGCGTCATTCACAATCAACTCACAATCAATACTAGAAACCAGCGTGATTAGTTACTTTCTGGTAGAGGTAAACCCATAATGACAAATGAAGATTTTCTGTTATCTCTCAACAATGCACAGCAAGCACACTTCAATAGCTGGATGCAGTCGATTCGTGCTGAATACCAAGCTCAGTACAATACCAATTCTGCGAATTTAGTTGCTGCAAAAGCAGAACAGATCCAAGCACTAGAAACGGCACTAGCTACCAAGACGACCGAGCTTGCAACGGTCCAATCAGACTTGTCGGTCAAAACAACCGAACTTGCTGCTTCGAGTGACGCATTGACTCTTGTAAACACTAGCTTGGAGACAGCAAACAATTTGATTGGTGCAGAAAAAGCAAAAGTAGCTGCACTAGAAATAGAAGTTACTAAGCTAACTGCAATTCGTCAGTACAACCACCGCTGGACTACACCAGACTACTTTATCAATCGATTTACTGCTCACGAAGCAAAAGCATTCTATTCTTCTAATGATCCAATAATCGTTGGTGGAAGAAAACTGCTTGAAGAATATGAGCAAGCTGATCCACCCTACCACGTTGACCTCGACGATGCTCAAGTCCAAGGCTTGACAGGATACATGGTTCAACTAGGTATGATGACGATGGAACGGAGAACTCAAGTGCTGAGCGATGTATCGGCACAGGAGGCATTCTACCCACAATGAACACTGTCCTCGTCGCAATTAGTTGTTTGTGTAATGCTTTGCTGCTTGGGAAGCGTTACGAGATGCTGTCCAGTCGATCCTACCGATGCAATTGGCTTGCAATGATTGCGATACTTGATACAATGTTTGGCAAAGGGCACTGCCAGCAGTGTTATCAATTTGAACTAGATCATTTCGATGGAATCCAGGACTAGCCCACAAAAACTATGAACATTTCAGACCTATCCGCTACTGAACTCGAAGCCCTTGCTTTCCGCCAAATTTGTGCAAGGGACCAAGCCAACCAAAATCTACAAGTCATCGTAGATGAACTTGCTAAGCGGTCTAAGGCCGCTCCAGAATCCACAACACCGGAATCGCCGGAAACACCTGATGCCGTCCAAACTAGCCTTTGACATAGGTGCCAACGTAGGCACCAAAACCCAGGAACTCCTAGCCGCTGGCTACGATCAAGTAGTAGCGGTGGAACCGCTCTGTGAGAACAAGTATCCAGCGGACCCAAGAGTGATTTGGGTCAAATCGCTGGTTTCTAATTCGACAGAACCTAGGCAGATATTCCCCGCAGGAACCGTATCCACAGTTGAGCGGGACTTTATGGAAGGTAGATTCAAGGGCTTCACATGGGGTTCCCCCATCACTTGCCAAGCAACTACAATCTCGAATCTGATTGACGCTTACGGCGTTCCAGATTACATCAAGACTGATGTAGAGGGCCATGAGCTTAGCGTATTGCAAGGTATACCTAGCCCCAGTCTAGTGCCTCTTATATCGTTTGAGTGGTGTTCTGAGTTCAAATCCGGTGCCCTAGCGTGCGTTTCGCACTTGGGGGCCTTGGGCTATCGGCAATTTGCTGTACAATTGGGCGATGAGGGCGTTAGCCCTCCCGAGCAATTGTACGATGTGGCTGGTGTGGCTGAGCATCTAGGCAATCTTTGCAATGAATACAAGCTACCTTGGGGTCAAATTTGGACAGCTTTAACACCGATTTGATATGGCAAGCCTATCGGCTTGTCCTACGTTATGGGCTATCAGATCCAAAGCCAATCTACACCGAACTCGGAATATCCGAGTCTCAATTTACTGAGCTACAGAAAACTAAACCCAGTTTCCAAAAAGCTATTGCAGCCGCCGAAGCCGATAGGCTTCCTGCTGTATTTGCCGACTTGTCTGATGAATCCAAACAGTTGTGGGCCACCCTAACCGACCGCGAAGCGTTCCTCGATGCCAAGCAAGCCGCCTTGCTCGCCGTAAGCGAGGGGGGAAAGCGAGAGCAACAGAAGCTATTGATCTACGGGCTAGTTGAATCACATTTCGATGTCAATTCGGCCCTCAAGGCCCTCAAGATTCCACTGAAAACCTTCCGCAATTGGGTCGCGGACGACCCCGAGTTTGCGGAAATGATTTCCGAAGTCCAGGACCAGAAGAAACAGTTCATAGAATCGAGATTGTTTAAGCTGATTGCTATGGGCTCGGAACGAGCCACTATCTTCGGTGCAGAACGCTTGTTGAAAGAGTACAGTGCTAAGGTAGAACACACGGGGCAAATAGACCACAACCATCAGCACAATACAGGGCTTGACCTGTCCAAGTTGCCGGTAGAAGTCCGATCCCAGATATTCGAGATTCTAGCTTCCAGCAACCTAATCGACCAAGACGGACTACTAGCCCCGACCCCCACCGCGTTAGACGCGGTAGAGGTCAAGAGGCTGACATAGTTTGCATTTGCTAGTTGTTACAGAATCTCAATCTCGTTGATTTCAAAGCCGCCGTGAATGTTCTGTTCGACTAGATAGTGTCTCCAGTCTACTTTGCACACAAACTTGGCATTGTCCTCTAGTGCTTCCTTGAGGGCGTTACACGCCTTGACGTGTTCATCAGCCGCCGCACGAAAGGCGGCATCTGCCCGCAAATAGCGGCCAATAGCGAGCGATTGCTCGATCCGTACATCGAGCCCCTTTTGCTCGTTGCTAGGTCTGGGTTCTTTCGCCGGTGCGTCCGATGGGACGTTGGGTGTTTGGTTCTCTAGTTCCATTTTGCTCGTTCCTTTGATTTTCTCTGTAGTCTACGTTCTCTCTTGATCTCTAAACGACGTTGTTTAGGTATCTTGTTCTCTTTGTCGTTGTGGATCACTGTAACGATCATTGCCGTAGCAATCCCAATCCGCTTACAGACCCAAATGTACAGGAATTCCTTGACGTGGAACTCCTGCCCAATGTCTACCCGCTCTATTTGTCGCATAATGCGATCCTTGGGCGGGTTCCCCGCCTCTCGCTCTATAGCACGCGATACCGCGTGTTCGGACCAGACTACAACACACGGTAGCATGGTTAGCGGATCTTTCCAAGTGCGAGGATACAAAGTAGTAGAATGATTCCGATTGACATGATTGTTTGCTTTCGTTAGTTGTTTGAAAAATGTAGTTGTAGCATTTGTGATACAATTTGAGCATAAGCCGTAAAACGGCCAATTTGACCCATCAGAAGCGTTTGCACGCTTCCTGGTATGGTTACACCACTTTTGACGCGAATCGCGTCCTAGGGGCAGTTTTGAGCGTTTGGCGGGCTATAGCAAGCCGAGGAGGCTTGTTCTGTCTTGTGTTCCGCAATTGCTGCCCGAATACGGGAACAACGGACCTTGGAATTGCTAGCGTGTAGATCACTGACGGCGACCCCGCCGCCTTTGTTTACTACAACGTAGACCTTTCGGATATTCTGACCATCGCCAGCGATATCAGCAAAATAGGTGTATCCTATGTCCGGGCAGAACAGACCGCGAATTTGATTGTATTGCTCAAGTAGCTTTTCGGTGGTATTCATTGTTTGTATTCCTTAGTTGTTAGGCGTTGTTGTACCGCTTGGCCACTTCGTCGGCTACTCGGTTGTAGCCTTGGGCTCTCAAGTTCTCCAGCACGGCGACAATTCCCTGGATTTTAACATAATCCAATTGCTGGGATACCATCCAAAGTTCGAAAGGGTTCAATCTAGGCATTGCATTTACTCCGTGGTAAAGTGTGGGGAAATGGTAAATTAGACGTGGTTAGCTGGATGATAAAGCCAAGTGGCTTGTTCATCGCACATAGGATCTAGCTTGACGGGTTCCCCGTCCACTAGCTTTCGACAATCGGTAGGGATGTAATGCCCCTTTCCGTTGTTGCGTTCGATGCGGTTTTGCATTCGGACATTCGCCCGGATAACTGCAACGATAGTTCTGTGACGGGATACAATACGACGGTTAAACGTGTCATAAAGGCAGTACATTGTAAAAGCTCCAAAAGTTAAAGGGGTTGATAGATAAAGGGAAGCAAAGCGGGTTAGCTGTCCCCATCGTCATCAGCAAACTGAGCCAAAAACCCATTGACTTTTGTACTAAGGGTCTGTAATTCAGTGGTTACGTCTTTTAGCCGTGTTTGGTAATAACTAATGACTTGGGCGAACGCTTCGCGTTCTGTATTTGCTCCCATAGCTAGATTCATTTCAGCCACTTCATCCCATATCCAGAACTTTCCCCGGTAGTCGCTGCTTGTGGAGCATTCGGATAGGGTCAAAGTTTCGTTAATTTCTTCGCTTTTAAGACATTTCACCATCATATTTTCTCCAAAATAGGGTCAAGGATCGTTGCAGAATTGCAACCAAGGATACACGGGCCGGGCTTGCCCGTGTATAGTTTGGGGGCAATTTAGACGGTTTGGCAAGGTGCCGCGAATTGAAACCAACGATAGCCACCGGGGCGACCGTTCTTAATCTCGTGATTGTTCAGGATGCCGCAAGACCTTTCGGCGGTTCCCGCTGTTGCGTCACTTTGAACGGGGCAACCCGTTGACGTATCCCATACGCAATAGGTTTCCTCAGGGAAAAATGCCTTTGGGTTGTAGTGGCCCTTTCGGGCTTGTTCCGCCGTCATTACCGGCGGATTTTGCATTTGATAATCGTACACTATGCGACCCTCACAATGTAAAGCTGGTCAAGACTGTAGCCAAGGGCAAGCCCCAAGGCTTGCAAGCCCTTTTCGACTTCGGACATTCCGGCCCCGTCAAAATACCACTTGTCGATATTACCGTTATCGGCCCGGATCTTGCTGAACTCAATGCCCGCCGAAGCCATAGCGTGATAGGCGGCATGGCTTGCCTTGCAATAGCCGTAGCCGCCCGCCTGCCCATAGCCGGAGCAATACATATCCTTAGCGTGAACCCAGATAGAGGCACAAACGCGGGCACCGTTGGCCGATTTCGGCCCCCATACGCAAAGCTCGGCGAGTTCGGTAATCGGTGCCCGGTTGTCATAGTCGCCACGGGGCGACCAATCAGCCGCCCTAGGCAAGACGGCTAGCAATTTGAGCGAGTACCAAAGAGGCTTTTCGCTTTTGTAGTTCTTGGCATTGGTCGGGCCTTGCCCGTCCTTGGCTACTTTGGGAAGGGTGCAGGAATAAGGGAAAGCGGTTGAAACTGGCATTGTAAAATCCTTAAAAGTTGAGAACAAAGAAACAAAAGGCAAATCGGGGTTAATCGTTGGCAGGGAATACACAGGCAAAAGTTGTAGCATTGAACCAAGCAGACTCTTGCAAACCGTGCTTGACTGGTCGCCGTCGATAGAGTTCAAACGCCTGGACGGTTTCACCGCCTATTGTGACTATCGGTGCGGGCTTCCGCACGCCGTAATTACTCATCCTATCGCCAAAGAATTTCATGGTTTTTCGGTCGAAAAAATAGGGTTCACGGCCGGAAGATTCGACGAACGATTTTAGGTCCGATGCGGTTTTGATTTGAGCGGCTAGCATTGTTTTAGCTTTCTTGGTGCAGGGGTTGGGTTTAGTCTTTTTCGATAACGTAGTACTCTTGGTGCACGTTATCATTTTCGTTTTGGGTCTGGTCAAATTCGGAACTGTCTACGTTGGCGTATATGTATTCCCAAGCGGTTTCCCATGAATCAAATTCCATGTTACCAAAAGGCCGGTTACCGGCCCAGTCCCATATTATCCATCTCATTTTCTTTGATTCCCTTAGTTGTTTGCGTTTGCTGGTTGTTACTTGGTCAAGGCCACGGATACGGCAACGTCTTTATATGCGACCGTCACCGAATCTACACGAATCTTACGGGCTACACTACACCCCGGCAAGGCCAATAGAGCCAAGATTCCGCAAAGAATTCCGATTTTCTTAGCTAGTGCATTGTAGCCGCTATTCTTATCGGGTTTCCCCGCTAGTTCCTTCAATCGCAGCCGCGATTTTTCGGCAATAATCCCAAGCTCCAATGCGGTTGTTGGGCTTGCTTCAATGCAAATTACTAGCCCTTCCGGGGCTTCGAACCAATCCGAGACCCGCCAATTCTGACCCTCAGCCCGTGCTATACGGGCTATTTGGTCCGGGGTTAGGGGTTCCGAGATTAGGAAATTTAGTGCGGCGTTTTGAATTATTGGCATGATTAGTTAGCGGTTCCTTTGAAAGTGAAAGTGACTAGTTTATATCCACGGCGGTTTGCCCATTCCACGCTATACGTGTGAGGCAATCGCCGTAACTGGTTGAGTTCGACCGCATCCCGAAACTGTCCGGTTCCGATATTGAAAGTAATTTTCAGATTATCATTTTTCAGCCGGTGCAATTGGTTGAACAATTCGACGGGCTGCATGGCCTTGAGTTTCTCAAGGTAAGTGTCCGATAAATCCTTGACAATGGCGGTTATCGTCATTTTGAAAATCCTAGTTGTTTGGGAATTACAGTTGTTAAGGCGTGAATCCGCTAGCCCGGCATCGAACCGGGCATGGTTCCAAGTAGCGGGGAAATACTAGGAAGGGCCGGATACTTTGGAAATATACCGAAACGCGGCTTGTGATGTTTTGAACCGTGCGACGGGTTCCCCGTCTGCCCGGACTTCGCAAACGTAGCCCCGCGAACAATCTACCGCGTGAACTTCAAACACTTTCGCCCTATATTGCGGATGTTTGTATAGCCAGCGGCCATTTTTGCCGGTTGTTCGAATTCCTACAATGCAACGATCTAGGATACCGCCCCCGCCCGTAGAACGGGCATTGTGAACTAGAATAGGAATTTTGGTGGTTCCCGTAGAACGGGATACGCGCCCGGTGGTATCATTTTCTCCGTGCCAGTCTTGACCGGGCCGGGCTTCCGTGTCCCCATAGTGTATCTGGATGCGGGCATGGTTTGCCCTGCATTGTTCCAAGATGCGGATAACGGTTCCAGGTGTCCGGGTATCGTAGGCTGTGCCGTTAACGATATTGTACGATTTTTCAGACGACGGAAGAACGGGAAGCGGAAATACGGTTGACATTGTATGGGGTTCCTAGTTGGTTGGTTGGTTGGTTGGTTGGTTGGTTGGTTGGTTGTTACAGTGTAATTCCAGCGAATGAATAAACGGGTAACCCGTTCGCACGTTTTGCCATTCGGTTAAGTTGATCGCAGCAATCGTATTCATTGTCACCGCGTAGCGGTTCCGATGTCATTCCGGGCTTGAATACTTGGCCTAGGGCACTTAAGGCCGTATAGCTATCGCTAGATTGTCCATTGTGCCAATTGGAGTAATGCCAATATGCTGCCACAATCAGGGAATCTAGGGAACAATGGCCGAATTCGCCAATTGCCCACAATTCGTCAGATTCCCCCGGATAATCATGAACCAATCTAGCCAATAAATCGATAGCTTGCGTCAGTCGATTGTAGGTAAATATGGGTTCAATGGTGAACAATGTTTTTTCTATGGCGGAATGTAGAGCCCGGATTTTTGGTAGATGATTTTTCATGGTAGATACTTTCGAAGATAGGTAATTGGGTTAGTTGCAAGCTAGATCAACAATATGTCGTTTTGCGTATTGGTAGATTCGGAATTCTGGAAAATCCCCCCAGTCGGTGCCATTGTCAGACTCGAAAGTCTGACAAGTATTGATATCATAGTGGCCGTATGCCAAGCAAGCTTCAATTTGCACTAGCATATTGTCGGATTCTTCCGAGTCATCCATACCGATACACTTTAAGGCAGGAAGCATGGCGTCCGGACGGTTGACCGTCCCCAATTCAACGTACAAAGTACCCCCAGACTCTTGGAAGCGTACAAATTCACAATATCCGTTTGCTTCCCAATTGTTGGCTTCATAGTAAGTACCACCGTGTCGAATTGTATTTATATCGCCACTATATTGGATTCCCAATTCTTTGGCGATATCCCAAGGGTTACCCGTGCGCAGGCGTTTTATTGTGATGTTAGGCTTAGCAATCGTCATTTTTGATCCTCAAAATTGGAAACAATAGAAACAAGTGTAACGGAAGGGAATAGGTATGGAATTGAACCATACAACCGTGAAACGGTTCCCTGCTATTCCGAGACTAGCCTACCAAACCTCATTAGGGTTGATAGGAGTAGGCGAATAAACCAGGGCATTGTCGGATACCCGGTAGACAGGGTACGGGCATGGGCGGTAGCTATCGAACCAATCATGGCCGAAACAATAAGCCTTCGGGCCATCGGTATCGCATGGCGATAATAGGTAACAAGCACCGGGAGCACACGGACTACAATAGCGGGCATGTGTATAGTAGGGGCTCTTGGAAATAAAGATATCAACTTCCCCAATTTGTTCGCATTCATACCCTTCCGAATCGTAGGTGAATGAAGTAGGTTCCATGCAATCTGAGAATTCTAGTTCGAATTCCCCGCATTCTTCGCAATGAAGGGTATCGCCCCAAGCAATCGGATTTTCCGATTCCATGGTGGCCCCACAATCAGGGCACACACAATCGTACAGATCAGGTTCCCCGTATTGTGCCTCACTAGAATCATACCATGCGGAACCTACCGCATTATGAGGAATAACCCCATATCGGATATCCGTAGTGGTATCGACATTCACGGAATGGGAACCTGCCCAGTTGATACCATAGTCTGAGATTTTTTTAGTTGTATTCGACATTTGTTTAGACTTTCGAAAAATGAAGGGAAATAGAGACCAGGGAAAAACAAGCACACAAAGAGTAGGTATCGGATGCAAGGTAGTTAAGTACAGTATCAATCGCTAGGGATTCCCTAGCGATATCAACTGTACTATAGGCAATGGGACGAACATATTCGGTTGGTTTGCCTAGTTCCGTGCTACGCATCCCGATATAGTAGCCATCCTTGCCGATAAAATCGGCCATGGGTGACATAGGATAGCAATAGGCAACATACTTAACTAGGTTAAGCTTTTCAGTGGCACCATATCCTAGGGATATGATACGATTCACCATGATATTGGGAATTGTGCGGATATTGGACATGGGATAATCTCCAAGAAAGTGAGGAAGTGAGTGAGCAAAAATGGGGTACCAAAAATTCCGACCGGAAACGAATTACTGACCAAAAACTTCGCAATACTTGACTAGTTCCGAGTGACTATATTTTGCACCGCATCCGATACTAGCCCATACTTTGCACCATAAGGTAGCTAGTTCTAGGCTAGCGAATCGCCAAGAGTATTCACCAGTACCAAAGGACATTCCACTAGGAATAGGATAGCCTAGGCTATCGAATAATTGCCGATTGTAGGCATAGTTCTCAAGGAAGGAATACCACCCGTCGGAACCTAGACTACGTGTATCGATTATTTCTGCGGATACAGTGTAGCCTAGGCTATCGTTGCCAACTACGGTAACCCATATTTGAGTGGATTCGTTTGGCCCCTCGGAAAAACAGTTTTGAGAGTCTGAATAAAAAACAAGCTTAGTTACCATGTTTCGGCGCTTTCCTTTGGAGTAGTGTACGGGGTTCTATTGGGTAAGGTAGCCTAGGGTTTCTAGTGCCCTAGTAGCCAGCTTGCTGGCTCTCAACAACATTTTCGCAGTCGTGTTTCTCTCGACACAACAAAGATATACAGGAGACAACTCGGAGTCCAGGGCAACTACTCAAGATTATCGGGCATACCCCTAGAATACTTGAGAATAAACCCCAAATAAACTTTCCGAGATTCCCCAATAGACATTTGGTATTTGAGAGCGTGAACGCTCTATGGTACACTTTCTACCCTTAACTCCTAGCTAGTGGCTACCCTAGCAACATAAAGCACTAGCCACAATAAACCAGAATATCCTAGTACCCTGCCCTGCCCTGCCCTATAGGAGGTGCTAGCACCTCACCTAGCACCGTGCCCTAGTAGCACCTCCTATCCCCTGCCCTATAGCACCGTGCAACGGTGAGTCTGACATAGGGACAACCTAGTGAATTTCACAGGGATTATTGATATTGTGCCCTAGGGCAGTACCCTGCCCTATAGGAGGTGCTAGCACCTCACCTAGCTACCCTGCCCTATAGGAGGTGCTAGCACCTCACCTAGCTACCCTGCCCTATGCTACTAGGCAACAAACCGAACATAGTAAACATTATCGGACGTAGCATAGAAACTAGGCATACTATGCTTACACTCTAGGCACCTAGGCGTCTGATGAGGAGGGGGATCAGTTTTACTGATCATAATCTCAAATGATCCAGGGGCCAGGGTGCTGAGCCTTGGGCTCGATTTTTTTATAAAACTGAAAACTGAAAAAGGTGCCTAGGCTCTTGGACCGCTTCGCGGTCACTGGGCAGCCCGCCCACACAGCAATAGACCATAGGAGCAATAGGATTACTGCACAATAGCCTCATTGCACAATAGCCGACTGGTCCATCGCATGACCGAACCCTCGCACGATAGGCCGCGAAGCGGCCACCGGGTTGTGGGAAATAATGGGTACTTTTTCCCACAAGACATAGCACTAGGTCCAAAATTTTTAGAAAACAAAATCTTGCAAAGGTTTAGAGCTAGGATAGACTAGCACTGTACCTATCCCCTAAAACACAGCCCCTCTAGGAGGGGGTATTGTCATGCTAATCTCTCTGAATGATGTCAAAGACCTATGGGCCAAGTTTGGCCTGAGAGGTCTTAGTGTGCCGAGTATCTTGCACTCGGTAGCTCATGTGGGTGGGCACTATGGGGAGGAGATACCAGACTACTTGGCTGCTGGGTTCGATCCGATTGACGTATTCGAGCCGCTGGCGGCTAATTGTGACGTAATCCGGAAGACGAACAACAGTGACCGGGTACGACTGTATCAGGTAGCCTTGGGCTCTCAGGCTCTGGCAGGAGTACCTATGTTTGTCTCCAGTAATGAGGCACAGAGCAGTAGCCTGCTCAAGCCTACCCAGCACACAGTCCAGTATCCCAGCATTACGTTCGATAAGCAAGAGGTTGTCGATGTCTGGCCCTTAGATGGCTACCGACTAACGCCTGATCTCCTGGCGATGGATACCCAGGGCTATGAGCTAGAAGTCCTTAAAGGTGCCACAGAGACGCTGAAAAGCGTTAAGGTGGTCTATACCGAAGTGAGCAATGTACCACTGTATGAAGGCTCGGCACTGGTCGAGGATCTCGACGAGTTTCTCCAGCCCTATGGCTTCAAGAGAGTCCGAACAGACTGGGTAGGTGTCACTTGGGGAGATGCAGTCTACGTTAAGATCCCATAGGAACTCCAAATTAGTGCCTAGGAAGCGTCCAGACGCTTTAGTGGGCCTCTGGGAGCTAAAACGAAAAACGGCCCTCTATGGGGCCGTTTTGTGCGTTTAATGGGGAAGTCGCTAGCAAGCTAGTCTTCTAGGTATTCCAGATCGCTGGCACAGGCCCAGCCGTAGTAGCCTAGGCGGACGTTGCTACTATCTGGATTGAGGTCGATGTAATCGACAGTATCGCTGAACTCGACAGTATCGCTGAACTCGACAGGTTTAGGACAGCCAATGCCTACATATCGCCATGTAATCCGCTTGCGGGCTTTCCCGAACTCCAATGCCTTTTCCAAGGTCAGTTTCTTCCAGACCTGGGCTTTACGCATAATGGCTCGGGCTAGAACCATCGGACCATCGGCACTCTCTACTCGGAAATAGACTGGGGAGTAGAAATTCTCCTTACCTGTAGGAGCACGATATTCCCCAGTGTACTCGTACCCCTCGATCTTGGGCATTTTCATCAAAACATCTACAGTTTCCATAGCTAGTTCAATTCCCCCAGTGCTTTATCGTACATAGCTAGCTCTCGGTTCAAGGCAGCGGACAATCCGCTGGCAATACTCTTGCCGACAGCTTTCTTTTTCTCAACACTCATAGCATCTCGGCCCGAAACGGCCAATAATGTCACCAACGATGATACTGCGGCGATGCTAGAATATACCAGACTCTTGATCTGTTCCTCGTTGAATGGGTCATACTGGTGCCGCCTTACGGCCAGAGCGACCGCCCCGCTCAGCACATCAGAGAACATTGGGACAGTATCTTTGTCCTCTTCACCGTATGCCAAGGCGGGATGGGTCAACCAGTGCAATCCCACGTAACTTCTTGCCAAGGAGTCCTGGATAGGACTATCGGCGGTCAGGGTGTCAGTGGTCTGGTAGCCAGACATAAAGCCGTCTAGTGCCAAAGTGGTCACGAAGAAGGCTTGCCAAGCAAGCTCGGCGTCTACAACATTCGTTAAATTTGCCTCCCGCAGCAAATTATTGATGTTTTCATGCAATTCATCTGAGTTCATGGTATGTTGATCCTTTCTGTAGACAACTATACACCTTTTTGAGACAATAAAATGGCAAAATTTAAGAAAAAGACGGTATCGACCAAGAGCATTGCCGATGCGGTTGCCGAGCAACTCGGCCTACGCAAAGGGCAGACTAAGGCTATCGTCGAAGTCGTCCTGCAAGAACTCTCCAAGCAGTTTATCACTACAGGATACATGAGATTGCCCAATCTGGGCACCATAAATATCCTGATTTCTGTGCGAAGTGGCGTCCCCAAGCCCTATTACACCTTCCGTCCGGTCGGACGCCTCCGAGCGTTTCTCGCTACCATGTGTACTGACCGAGCGAACGCCCCGTTCCTTAAATATCTGCTTGAACGGGACCATATCAAGTACGAAAGGCAGGAAAACGGGCGTCTCGCCCGTGTAGCTGCCATCAAACAATGGCGGAAGAACGACGAAAACCGGGAGAGGGAGCGACTCGCCAAGATGCTAAGCGACAAAACCGGCGAGCCGGTTGATCCCGATAGCATCCCAGCGGAATACCTTACTCCTCCCCGCGTGAGTACCGCTCGGTTACCCGATCACCGTATAACTGTACGTGAGATGTTAGCCAAGACCGGAGTGTTGTCCCCCCAGACAGAAGATCCCCAGCCGAATCCCGAAGAAAGTAGCCCTCTGGAGTCACTTCCAGATAGCAATACTGGTGTTTGATGAGTTTGTCCACCATGTCAAACACAGGGAATAGCTCAACCCATTCATTATCCACGCTGGCTGCCACGTCGATCATCTTCTGGGCAAGACTAGCACAAGCACCATACTTGCTGATATTCAGGATGTCATGGGCTTCTTTTTCCAATTTGGCAATCTCCACTCGGGTATAGGTTCGTTTGATAGGACGCTTCCGCTGATTTCGTAGCGGCGTCCGGTCCACAATGTACTTGGCTTGCCTTGCAAGCGAGTCCAAGAACTCTCGGGGCAAAGGATCTGATAGCATTGGTCTTTTGTCGCCTGTAGTATTAGTTTATGTTATACTGGCGGATAAGTAGCCCTTATTCTAACGCAAAATGAGATTTGTGCAATGCAATTAGATTTTTATGGCGAATTGGCACGACTCTGTAGAGACTCGTACTTTGATTTCGTCAAGACATTCTGGAAAATTCTGTGCCCTACGGACCCCTTGGTCTGTAATTGGCACATCCCGTACCTCTGCAATGAGCTACAGGTCGCAAGCGACCGAGTGCTCGCAGGCGAGCCGAAGGAATATGACCTAGTAGTCAACATTAGTCCAGGCACGTCCAAGTCCACCATCTTCTCCATCATGTTCCAGCCGTGGCTATGGGCCAGAGATCCGAGTATTCGGTTCCTGGGCGTAAGCTGTAACGACGACTTGGCCTGGGACTTCTCTTCGAAAGCGAAGCGAATAGTCGAGAGCCCTTTGTACCAGAAGCTATTTCCCCATGTTTGCCTGCGACAGGACGTAAATAGCAAGTCCCTATGGGCAAATACTATGAATGGCGAGCGAATGAGCTACGGCATAGGCTCTAACGTGGTGGGTAAGCACGCCCACATCATCGTCATGGACGATTTGATCAACGCCAAGCAGGCTCGGTCCCCAGCGGATTTGCTCAGTGCGGAGCACTTTGTCCGAGAAATCATCCCAACCCGAAAGACGGACAAGGCCAGAACCTTCAGTTGCTTGGTCATGCAGCGGCTATCGGTCAACGATCCTACTGCCGTTATCCTCAAGGAATGGCCCAATGTCCGGATGATTTGCTTACCTGGGGAAGAAACTGACGACATTACCCCGCCAGAGCTACGGAAAAACTACGTCGATGGTCTCTTTGATCCGGTACGGATGCCTAGACCAGTGCTTGAAGATATGAGATCCCAGCTACATGCCTACGGATATGCAGGTCAAATCCTCCAGGTGCCGATTCCGGCATCGGGAGGTGCTATCAAGGTCGATAGAATAGTCCAGCATGAGCTAGGAGTGCCCCAAAACATCAAGTTTGTGAAGAAAGTCAGAGCTTGGGACAAAGCAGCCTTGGATAAGGCAGGGGACTTCACCACTGGTATCCTCCTCGGTCTCACCGAGGACAACCAAGTCTGGATTCTCTCGATCATCCGGGGGCAGTGGAGCACTGACGAGCGGGAAGGTATCATCCTAGCAACGGCACATGCCGATGGCAAGTCCACCAAGATCACTTTCGAGCAGGAAGGTGGTTCAGGGGGGCTAGATTCTGTCCGACAGTCGGTAAAACGACTAGGCGGCTTCATCGTCCACGTAGAGAAACACGTCCAAAAGGGCGGCAAACTCGCCCGAGCAGAGGCATTTGCCACCCAGGTCAACTTCGGAAACGTGCATACAGCACTCCGGGGAAAGCTATGGGATGACTTCACGCGGGAAGCTATGCACTTCCCAGACGTTATCCATGACGATCAGGTGGACGCGGTAGCGTTAGCTTACACCGTCTTGACTAGGCAGACGATTCGACTGGGCGTAATAAAGTAAGCATTTCGGCATTGAACTCGGCCCAAAGTGCTCGAATATGGTGTAAGTACATGCGGTCGTCGGCCTGAAACCATTTTTTAGTGCCACTCAGTCGCACAAAGTAGTATGGTTTACCATTTGTATGCTGTCCGGTAGTAATATCTGGGTGATGGTACTGCGTTACGCAAACCTCCAACAAGGGGCCGGTGTAACCGGCCTGTGGATCGTTGCCGTCTTTGTCGTAGATGTAGTAGCTCACTGTACTGGAATCCCAGACTCAACGTGCATCTTTATCATACGCAAGACGAACATGAGCAAGTAGAAGTAGAAGAACGGTGCCAATAGCACCGCCATACCATAGGCAAACACCTTGAACAAGGTGCCAAACACTATTTCGGTTATCGCTGCGTCTGCGGGGGTCATCCCCCATTTGTTCTTTCTCATAGTAGTCTCCTTGCGTCCATTATACACCCATATTTCAGCATCATCCCAAGAACTCTGCTAGAATTGCCCCTATCAGTTTCTCTAATGGGGTAATATCGGTATGGGCCTTGACGGTTTAGAAACACAACTAAAGTTCATCAATAACGTCTATGATCGAGTCCTTTCAGGGCTTCCGGTCCTAGATGGACCGAACGAAGACCGGGACATTGATCGTCAGTGCGGGTATCCCGACACGATCACGATGACCGACTACCTCTATATGTACCGCCGAAACGAGATCGGTAACCGAGTAGTCAACCTGGAGCCCGATGAGTGCTGGAAAGAGTTTCCCTTGGTCTATGAGACCGAGGAAGAAAGAGAAACTGAGTTCGAAAAGGCGGTAGACCGCCTCGAAAAGAAGTCGAACCTCTATTCATACTTGCACCGACTGGACCGCATTAGCGGTATCGGCAGCTTCGGTGTTATGTTTCTAGGCTTTGATGACGGACTAGAGTTTGACCAACCGGCTCCCGGTTACGATGAAAACGGTCCTACCGAAACTCGTGGAACAGCAAAGGTACTGTACTACCGTGTATTCAGCGAAGCATCTGCGACAGTTTCCGAGTACGAGTCAGACCGCCGTAGCCCGCGTAACGGGCAGCCGAAATACTACAATCTCACGTTTCAAGAGTATCCCTCGGGCGAGACAACGACCGCCCAATCTACGCTCGCATCGGACCATAGGGTCCATTGGACGCGGGTAGTTCACGTTGCGGACAACCGAATGGAGTCCGATTTCTTCGGCTTGCCGAGGCTAGAAGCGGTTTTCAACCGCCTATTGGACCTCCGTAAGGTGGTCGGCGGCTCGGGTGAGATGTACTGGAAGGGTGCTTTCCCTGGACTTTCCTTCGAGGTGGACCCGAAAGCGGGTGAATTCTCGGACGAAGACAAGGCTACCTTACGCGAAGACGTTAAGGCATACGCCGAGGGTCTCCAGCGGTATATTACGATGGTTGGCGTCAAAGTTAACTCCATTGTCCCACAGGTCGTGGACCCGACCAACCACACTAAGAACATTCTGATGCTCATGGCAATGAATCGGGGAATCCCGATGCAGACGTTCATGGGCTCACAGCAAGGACAGCTAGACAGTCCACAAGACACTATTCTTTGGAGAGAGCGAATCGCTCTACGCAAAGAACGGCATGTTAGCCCGAACATCATCCGTCCGACCATTGACCGCCTTATCCAGACGGGATGCTTACCGGCTCCGGTCCCACAGGAAGACCAACCCCTGCCTTATGTGGTTCGATGGCTCCCAATGGCACCACTGTCCATCATCGAGCAAGCCAAGGTAGCCAAAGACTTGGCGGAAGCCCTCTCTCGCTACGCGACAGCAGGGGCAGAAGCCCTGATGCCTTTCCCTGAATTTCTTGGCAAAGTCATGGGATACAGTGCACAACAGGTTCAGGCAATCATGGCTGCGGACAAGACCGAGCTATCGGTCGTGTTGCAGCAATTGAAGATGGGAGCAGAGGCCGGTTCCACCGGCACTACAGGCGGGAATATCCCGACCTCGGTGCCCAATATGCAAAAGAAGAAAGATCCGTCCAAGACCCCCGCAAACACAGTCCAACCCAAGAGGAAATAGATGAACAACTTCAACCCCCTAGCCGCTAGGCTGCTTTCAGCAGCATTGCGACAAGAAGACCTGGAAACTGCGATGCAGTTTGCCTTGGACCTGACCGACAGCGACCTTTTGGTCCAGACTCGCATGGAACCAGCAAAAGAGTACACAACTACAGAACTAGCCGACCTTATCGATTCGACACTACCCCTCATTGAACGGGGCGATGTCAACTTGTCTTACGGAGTCTACATCCCCACCATCCTTGGTGCTGTATGTAGCTGGCTCACACCCACAGAAACAGGAGAAGATGATGGAAAAACTGATAGCCAACCTAGCTAGTTCTAAGGTACGGACTGAGACCCTCAAGGGTAAGAGCTACCTAGTAGCCCCAGTTTCTATGATCCTGGAGGGTGTATGGCAAGGTATGGGCGGTCAAGCAATTCTCTACACAGAGAAAGAGATCGAGAAATCGATCCCTGCTTGGAACCACAAGCCTATTACTGTCGAGCACCCGACCAATAGCAAAGGCGAGCTAGTCTCTGGTGCTCTCACAGAGAGCCTTGAGAAGTTCTCGCTGGGTATTGTGCTAAATGCCAAGTTTAACAAGAGAACTAAGAAGCTACAGGCTGAAGCGTGGTTCGAGGTAGACCGCTTTACACAAGTAGAAGGCGGGGACCGCATCCATGCTGCTCTCTTAGCTAACCAAAAGCTTGAGGTAAGCACTGGATTGTTTGTCGATGCTTCTATGGTAGCAGGATCGTACAACAACAAAGAGTACACCATGACGGCAAGCAATTTCCGTCCAGACCACTTGGCAATCATATTGTCCGGTGAGGGTGCTTGCTCCCTGAAAGATGGTGCCGGATTACTCGTAAACAAAGCTGAAATGGATATTGAGAATATGTCAGAAGATATTGATAAGTCCCGACCTGAGCAGTTCCCGCTCCTCGTCGGTAATGCACAGGAACTCACAGCTTTGTTAGACAAGGTACGCACCGCAGTCTATGAAGCCTATGAAGTGTACAGGGAAAATGAGCCTTCTACCTATGTGTACGTCGAGGCGGTTTACCCCTCCTACTGCGTCTTCTGCGTCCAAACAGGCGGCGAAACCGCCCACTACAAGCAAAATTATGCAATGGAAAATGATTCTGTTACATTATTAGGAGAACTGATGCCAGTTACTCGCAAGGTAACGTACCAAGTACAGAACACGAAAGAGAACATGGAAAGAAAAGACCTAATTGCAAAGCTAGGCCAAGAACACTCCGAGTTCGTTGCCAACATGAGTGACGAGCAGTTCAAGGCTTTTGAGAAGGCTTTACAGCCAACTCCTGTTGCACCAGTCGCCCCGGCGACCCAAGCAGAGAAAATTGTATGTAACTCGGTTGACGAGCTACTATCTTACGCCGCTGAAGGCGTCAAGAACCAAATCAAAGACGCTGTTGACATTGCAGTCAAGACCCGCGAAAGCCTGATCGAACAGATCGTTGCCAACGGCAAGGATTCGTTCACCAAGGACGAACTCGCAACTCAGCCTACTTCTTGGTTGACCAAGATGGCCGCTGTCTTCGCAAGTCAAGCTACGCCCAAGGCCCCAACGAATCCTGTGTATGCAGGTGAGGCATTTGTCGGCAACCAAGGCAAGGTCGATACCTCCAAGGTTCTTCCCCCTCTCCCAATCCCTACTTTTTCTGTTGAGGCCAACTAAGCATGACAACTGCTCTAGCAAATACGATTATTAAAGACGGTCACGTCGGCGTCCAGATGGAGCGAGCAACAGCATCTGCTTCCACCATTAAGCCCGGACACTTTGTTACTGTCAACTCGTCCAATGCGTTTGCTGTAGTCGGCACCCAAGGTGTCGACGTAGCAACGCTCCTGGTCTTGGAAGACAAGCACCGAGGCAGTGGAAGTGTGGGTGGTACAGACCAAGTTTATGCCGTAGGTGACATGGCTGTTGCCGAGTTTCCTCCTGCCGGTTCCCTGCGATACGCTCGCGTGCCTAGCGGAACGGTAACCGTTCTTGGTTCCCAGTTGATCTTCAACAACGCGGGACAACTGATTGTTACAACGGGGTCTCCCCTCAAAGTCGTCGCATTCGCTGAAGAAGCTCTGACCGCTTCGGGCGAGCAACTTATCCTTGTCCGAATCGCTTAATCCACAGGAAAAACGAAGTATTATGAGTGATGTCCAAGTAGATTACATGCAGCACACCGGGAACGGCTTCGAGACAAGCGGTTCGGTTGCAGCAGTCATGGCCAATCCAAATGCGGATTACATGACCAAACGACCTTTCATCCATGACGACGGACGTTCCTACGTTCCCGTATGGAATGGAAAGTACGATGCGAACGGGAACCGTGAATACACGGTCCAAGTTAGCAATGCTGGAGCAGTCCTCCGCAAGAATGAATGGGAATTTTTGGATCGCCGATTGGTTGAGATTGCCAAGCCTCGCTTGCAACTCATCAACTCGATGCGTGCTGCTGGTTTGGTTGTGAACTTCCCAGAAGCTTACAGCCACTCGCTCTATCAGTACGAACGAGTTAGCGACATCGACGGAGCATCCGTCAGCATGTCGCCAAAGACCAAGGGAACCAATGACCGTAGCACGGTCGATTTGGTTAGCGTTCCATTGCCAATCATCCACAAAGAGTTCTACCTCGAAGCTCGGGAAATCGCCATCGCCCGTAAGACGGGCCAACGGCTTCCAGTTCACTTGCTCGACCTTGCAGGTCGCCGAGTAGCTGAAACCGCTGAGCAAATGGCTCTCGGAACTTGGGGTACTTACACTTACGGTGGAGCAACCCTCTACGGTTTGACGAACTTCCCCAGTCGAAACACCGGAGCGTTCTTGAACCCAACAGTTTCGGGATGGACTCCTGACATGCTGTACAACAGCGTGCTCACCATGATTAAGGCAGCCCAAGATGACAGCCAGTTTGGTCCTTACGACTTGTACCACAGCACTGGCATGATGGTTCCAATGAACCGGATTTTCAGCCAGAACTATGCTGGTGGCTCCGTAATGGAAAAACTACGTCAGATCAGCTTGATCTCCAACATACAACAACTTGATTACCTTAGCGGTAACCAACTGTTGCTCGTACAACGAGATCAGATGACTGCTTCCTTGCTCATGGGCATGGACATGCGAGTCGTTCAGTGGAACACTGACGGTGGTGAGTCTGTTCACTTCCGCGTTATGATGATGATGACCCCGATCTTCCGCTCCGATCAAAGCGGCCAAAGCGGTATCGTTCACTTCACCGGCAACGCGACAACTGTTTAGTAGAATCGGCCTTGCCGATTAACTGATCCTCTCCGCCATACCGCCCATCTCGATTCACCCCGAGATGGGCGGTATTTCCTTGACACGGGTGCAATGTGAAAAGATTATGGCAAAAACTGAAAAATCTGCTGAAGATACCACCGTTTCCACAGCTACAGAAGCAAAAGATCCCGTTGTATCCACCACCGAAGCCAAAGCCACAGCGAAGAAGAAACACACGTTTCGTCTCCTTGCTGGCAAGCATTCGGTCTCTGATGAAGTCCGCCTAGTAAAGGGCGATTTGGTCGAATCGGATGACGACCTAGTTACACTACACGGAAAAGAAAAGTTTGAATACGTGGTGAAATAACTATGTTCGGACGTAAGAAGCGTTTAAGCCAGCCCCACAAGAGGCTGGCAGTCCAAGTAGCAAGAGACAAGTTCTCCCAAGCGCAGGGCAACAAAGTGGAGTTCGAGCGGCTTGTCCGGGAAGACTCAAGGGTCAAGATGATTGACCCCGCGTTGATTGCCTTGTTTATTCAAGTAGCGATGGCAATTTTCTCCTACTTCAAAAATAGACAGGCATCGAACCTGTCTACCACGTCGGAATCCGACGATGACATTTACTTAGGTTCTATTCGGTTCGAGGAATAACATGGACATCCAATCAATCATCGGTGTAATCGGAGCTATCGTCGCTGGTTCCGGTGGCGTATGGGCTATCTGGCGAGCAATCAAGGGATATCTACCCGCCAACCAAAGCCGAGATGCGGTAATTGAGGAAGTGCTAAAGCAACTTCACAACCATAGCATGAAGGGCCAAGAGGCTGCACCCTCGGTTCCCGACCGTGCAACGGCCCTACAGTACGTCGAAGCGGTTCTACGCTTCATGGAGTCGCAGGGCTCCAAGGAAGGCGTTGACGCCTTGATTAAGGTAATGGCAGAGATCGCAAAGCCTACCGTTACTGTACCCAAGGAATAATTTCGTGGGCAACAAGACCGCTCCAATACTGGCTATGATAGTCGGCGGGGGCTTAATCGCCCTTGCGTCTTTCATGCCGCAAGCAACCAGCAACACAGTCGCTAAGGATGACTTAGCCGGAACTGTGTTGCTTTGCGTCCATGAGAAGCAACGCCCTACAGTCGATGAGACTATCGCTATCCGGGAAGCCCCAGAGTTCGTGAAAGCCAACGGCTTTATCGGCTTCAGGGTACTCGACGTTGATGACGTTGACTCTGTAGTAGCAGCCGCACAAAAAGCTAAGGTCGAGCCACCCTTTCTTGCCGCAGGTAAGGTGGTGAATGACCAAGTAGTAGAACTCGTCAAGGTAGTGCCTTGGGTCAATGACATGGAGGACATCCTTAAATGAGTGAAACAGAAGTCTTAACCCTGCTAGACGGTGAGCAAGTAGGTACAGGTCTATTACTACCTACCGAAAAGGATCTCAAGGATGCCCTACGCTTTAACGTCTACGCCGATGACCAATTCCTAGAAGCATCGGACATCGAGAAGTCGCTGAAGAACGACAAGTACAAGACCTTCCGGCGTCTCCGTTCTAAGCGAATCATCAATCAGGGATCAATTGGAAAATGTAATAGTAGCGCAATCGTAGCCGCATTCCACAATCGTCGAGAACTCGACGGCATGACTGATGTAGCCCTTGCTGATAGCCACCTGTACATGAATATCAACGGGGGCAGCGATAGAGGCTCCCAGCTTGTGCATGGTATGGAATACAGCACACTTAACGGAGTTGCCCCCGTCCTGCTCGATGTCAACGGAGAACAGCAAAAGTTCCCACTAGCGGCGTATAACCGCCGACAGGTAAGCCAAGCCCTACTTCGTGCTGCGGATACCGCAGCCAAGACCTATCAGACATTCGAAGCGTATCGCGTCCCCGTGACCGATTACAACACGTTCAAGACAGCTATTGCCTCCGCTATTGCCAGGGACCACCAAATCGTCATAGCCCTGCACGCAGGGCGTTCGTTCATGTCCCTAAACAAAGGGTACATCCAACAGTCCCGAGGTCCAGGCAACCATGCCTTGATCGTCCACAGCGGTAAATGGGTAGGAGGTGAGGATCTAGTCCACCCTGACATTCAAAACTCTTGGGGTCCAACCAAGAATCCTCTCCTAGGCCGCGTAGGCGGCTCGGGATGGGGCGAAGACGGTTTTGGTCTAATCACGATGAGCAGCCTGTGGCAATGTGCACGTTCCCACGTTTTCTGGGTTTTCCCAGGATCTAAAGCTAATAAAGGTGCTCTATGAGAATACTATTACTTTGCCTAATGCTGTGCAGCTACGGTTGCAAAGACTTTATGCCAGTCCCAGTGACCCCTGATCGGAAACCGATCCCAGTCAATCCGCCATTGGACCTAACCACTAAGCCACAACAGGCTCCGGCAGCTACCCCCGAAGTGACCCCTGAAGTCGCCCAGGAAGTTACCCAGGAAGTCAAGCCGCAGGCGGCTCCTATGCTCCGTAACACAGTAATTCAGTACACCATCGAATCTTGCTCTTGGTGCAAGTATGACCAAAAGCAAGTATTCCCTAGATGGGCAGCCAAAGGCTGGAAAATCCTTGATCCAGTAGATGAAACGGCTACTGCACGAGGCGTCTATCCTCGCTACGACATCTACGATGCAAACGGCAATAAGAAAACCCACAAAGGCTCTTTGATTAGCTACAAACCATAATGGCAGTAACAGAAGACCAAGTAACTAGAATCATTTTGTTCGATACGGCTCGAATCCCAGAGGTTCAGCCGTTTATCGACGATGCCGTAATCATGCTCACCAATATCATTGGCACAGCATTAGATACAGCTACCTTTGATCTTGTTACCCGGTACATGGCAGCCCACCTAATCGCTATTAGCGACCCTCGGGTAAACATGGAAAAGGTCAAGAGCCTACAAGTGCGATATGACACAAAGCTAGATAAAGGCTTAGGGATCACACACTTTGGCACAATGGCTATGATGTTGGATTCCAGCGGAAAACTCTCGCAGTGGAACACGCAAGTAGTTTCAGGTGAAGGGCTCAAGCAGTTTTTCTGGGCAGGAGAACCTGTAGTCTAATGCAGATTATCAAGACAGTACAGAAAGACGATCTCATCTACTGGGCATACTCTGGGGCCGATAAATACGGTCAACCGACCTATGCTACACCAGTACAGATGAAATGTCGCTGGGACGACTGCCGTAAGCAGATATTCACCGATGACGGGTCACCCGTCTTTACGAAGATTGAGTTAATAACGGCGTCGGTATTAACCTTAAAGGGAGTAGTGAAAAAAGGTAAGATCACAGCGGGTATAGACCAAGCAAACCCCCATGCTAACTCAGACGTACATGAGATCATGGAAACGGCGATTACGCCGATGCTAAAAACACGTAACGTCTACTTATACGAGGCATGGGCATAATGTCAGAATCCACAATGCAGTTCCTTCTCAATAACGGCGTAGCCGTTCTAACACTTGTGGCCGTAGGATACGGCGTATATCTACTTGCCCGAGTGTTAATCCAAGGCATGGATAAGATGTTCACCCACGTCATAGTTCCAGTCAAAGAGGCTGCGTTGAAGCACTTGGCAGATGTTGAAGAATATCTGAAAAAGACCACTTCTGCAATCAATTCGCTTCAGGGCACCCTAGAGAAAATTGACCGGAAACTTCCGGACGATCACCGATGAAATTCAAGTTAGAGGGTGCTAAGCAACTAGAGAAAGCCCTTCTGAAGTACCACAAGGACCAGGGCAAGGCTTTTGCGTCGGTTTTACCGACCATCGCCCGAGACATCCTAGCCGAAGCGGTGCCGATGGCACCCATAGACACCGGAGCCTTGAGGGCCTCGGGGGACTACTTTGTCGAGGGCACTGGATGGAACGCGGTAGCGGTCGTAGGGTTCGGGTTCCCCGTCTCTGGATTCTTCAAGGGAAACCGAGAGCGGATTCCCGCTGAATATGCTGTCTATCAGCACGACGACCCCTACCAGAACAAATACCTGGAGTATGCGGTGGATAATCGCATCGATGATGCCTCAGACCTATTCTGGCAGGAGCTAGCATACGCATGACCACTACCACTACCACTACCACGACGCCCGCTCCGGTACGGAGCACTGCCGACCTAATGTACAGTGTAATCCTAACCAAGGCCACTGCCTTGGGATTCAGTGTATTTGTCAACCACATGCAAGACCAGCCTGACAAGGCTATTCTTGTCCGAGACGTAAAAGGCAAGCTTGATGACCGCGAAATGCGGGGCGAGCATTACGGGCACGATGGGGTAGAAATCCAAGTCCGAGCCCCCTCCCACCTAGAAGCCTCGAACGTGCTTCCTGTGCTATGGGAAGATGTCTTAAAACGAGTCAACGGCACCTCGGTAGCAGGCAAAATTGTGCAATGTATCACAAAAGCTAATACAATGGGGTGCATGGGCCAAGAACCACAGACCCGCCGCTGGCGGTTTATTCAGACTTTCCTAGTAACGGTGATAAATTAGCATGTCAGACAGAATACTTCAAAACGGTTTCCGTACAATTATTGCGATTGCTGGTATTACCGCAAAGTTCCAAGAAGTCTCGGTAACCCCCATCGGCTTGCAGGCAGATGATTCCGTTGAGCAAACCAACATGCGAAACTCCAACTGGCGAACATTCGCCGGTGGTGCTTTGCTAACGGCTACGGAAGTCAATGTCAAGGTTCACTATGCTCCAGGTGCTTGGGAGCAAGTGCGGCCGATCTTGCGAAGCAATCGCTTCATCACCTTGACTATGCCTGATGGTGCAACCATCTCCTTTTATGCCATCGTCCAGTCGTTCGTCCCAGACGAACACACGATCAACGAACAACCTACCGCCACTCTGATTTTGATTCCAAGCAACCTGACGACCAGCAATCCGCCTGCGGAAATTGGTCCGATTTACGCAACGGGAACTACCACAACGGTAGCACCGTAATTCTTTCCCCCTGAGTGAGTGGCTATGTTAAAAGTAAGCATTAAGACGAAGACCATCGACGTTACCCTCGAAAACGAGGAAGGCGTCGAAGTCAAGTACAAGATCCGACAGATGACCGGAGCCGAAGCAGACGAGTATCGGTCGGTCAAGGCTAACAAGATTGAGTTGGACAAGAACGGTGAATTGGTCAAGGTCTTGGACTACAGCGGCCAGTACATCGACCTGCTTTGCAGGACTTTGGTAACTGCCGAAGGTAAGCCGGTCCCATCGACCACGATCAATTCTTGGCCCGATGAGGCCCTGAAAGTCTTGTTCGATGAATCTGCGAAGCTGAATCGATTGTCCGGTGATGTTGAAGACGAGGAACTCGACCCAAAAAAATCCTAACGGATTCTGAGTATCTCTGGTTCCACCTAGCACATGAACTAGGCTTGCCGTTACAGGTCGTCAAGGCGTACACGCCAATCGACGAGTTTGAAAAGTGGCAAGCCTATTTTTATATCAGGCGGAGCAAAAATGAGAAGCAGGACTACTATTTGGCGAGTATCGCCCATTTAGTCGCCTGTACTATGGGCGGTTCTAAAACTAAGCTTGAGGAGCACTTAATCAAGTTTACCCCTGCCAATGAGAAGTATAACCCAGATGCCAGCAAGAATGCTTGGTTCACTGCCCTAGGGATAACGCCACAATGAGCGGACCAAAACGCGAATTACCTCCCATACACGTCAAGATAACCGGAGACCCTTCAGGGGGTCTTAAGGCTATTCAGGATGTCGTAGACGCATCGAAGCAGGCGAACAAGGATATCGGTGCTGCGGGTAAGAAGCAGACCAAAACCGAAGCACAAGTACACAAGCAAACAATTGCAAATCTACGTGAGCATATTAAGCAACGTAAAGGTGTACAAAATGCTATAGAAGGAATCCGAAGATCGAGTGAAAAATTCGCTCGGCAGCAGGCAGCAGAGGACGCTCGCGTCCTACGTCGCCAAAGAATGCGTGAACGCAATCGCCTACAGACCATAAAGGCGTCAAGGCAAGCAAGAGTATCCTCTATGGGATCTATGGCCCGAGGAGCTTTTGGTGGGGGCTCTATGATGGGTGCCCGTGCCGATATGTATATGCACCAAGAGAGCCTGCAAAGTATGGGGGCGGGAATACTTAGTTTGATTCGCCCATTTGCACAGGTAGAGAACTACACCATTCAGATGGAGGCATTTTCCGGCTCGGTGGAAAAGGCGCAGAAAACGGTAGCCGAGCTACAGGCGTTTGCTATTAAGTCGCCCTACTCATTAGAAGGGGTGCTGGAAGCTTCGGCTACCTTGATGAAATACGGGGCAAGTGCAGAACATGCCTTGGAGGTAACCAAGCTACTGGGGGCAGTAGCAGGCGGAGACACAAACAAACTACGCCTACTGGCTATCGGTACAGGGCAGGCAGAAAGAATGGGTAAATTAAGGCAACAGGAACTTAACCAGTTGCTTAATGCTGGATTCAGTCCACTTTCGATAGCTGCCAAAGAAATGGCCGGACCTGGAGCCGATGAGGCTGCAATTACTAAGATGGCACAGTTACTAGAAGAAAACAAACAGGCAGGTAAGCTAAGTTCCAAAATTATTACAGCGGCCTTGAAAATAGCTACCGCAAAAGGCGGGGACTTTGCGGGACTACTGGATAAGCAATCCAACACCCTAACAGGTTTGGCTAGCCAGATTATTGAGACGTTGGACCTAGTAAGCATTGAGATCGTCAAGGTATTTGCTGGAGACCTTGCCACACTAATGAAAGAAGTTAAGAGGTACTTAGATGCTGTAGTGGAATGGGTAAAGGCCAACAAAGATGTAGTGGAAAGCTATGTAAAGTTAGGGCTACAGATCGGAGAGGCGGTAGCCGCTTTTTCCGCATTAGCAATGGCTATAGCCTACACTAAATGGATTATGGGTTCATTAGGCACCGTATTCGGTCCCTTGCTCAAGGCATTGATTTTTACAGCAGGCGCAGTAATTTCTGTAGCCAGAGGATTTATATTTCTAGGGAATATGGCGATGGCATCAGGCATAAAAGCCACTATCGCTTGGGTACTAGCGACTTTACCTATCTCTGGGACGGCGTTGGCTATCATAGCAGTCATCGCCGCTTTCGCGGCCCTGTGGGTTCTTATAGAAGGATTCTCTAGTGACCGTGGGTTCTACGGTATCTTTCAGGACGGCATGACTGCCGCAGGGAATTTTCTTGGATTCATGTGGAACTTCGGTGAGAACTTTGTGAACATATTCAAGTTCATTGGGGAGAACTGGAAACTACTCGTATATGACATGCTCATTACCAATAACCCCTTGATCTCGCTAGCACGAATGGGGGCTAAAGCCTTGGGTATGGGCAAGGGCTTCCTAGGCGTAGAAGAGACCATGAAGAGTGCTTCTATGGGATTAGTGGGAGGCAGTCCCCAATTAGATACGTCCATGTTCAAGTTCGACCTACCTAAGATGGACACAAAGACCTTGTTGGGCATGGGTGATGCTAGTTTTGGTATTTCTAAGGCCCTAGCCCCCTACCTAAAGGCACCCGAGAAACCAGCCGAGATTCCAGACAAACCCAACATCGACTTTAACCAATTCCTAGGTAAAGGCAGTAAGGGAGGTTCCGGAGGAAGTGCCAATATAGGGAACAGGGAACATGCTATTCGTGGGTCAGGGGACCATGCGGTACGCATGTATGAATACGGAGAGAGCGTTAAGCCGCAACCAGCAACAGACCCCAAGCAACAGCACCAGAAAAAGGTCGAAGACCTTCTAAGCGGTATTGAGAAAAACACAAGACTTAACGGTCCTCTACAAGGGGGCACAGGCATTGAAGAGGCAGCACTAACTCGATGACAACCACTCCAGCACCAACTACAACCCCAGCACCAAACCCGCCAGCACTGCGAGGCCCCCTCGCACACCGCTTTACTCGGGATGAGGAAGGGCATCGTTTCTACGAAATTGACTGGCACGTCGAGACTAATAGCTCCCATGATAATATAGCCTTCATTTTGGCGAACTGGCCCTTATTCGCAGTGGGGTCGCCTTTTAATTTGGCGTCAGCGTGGCCGGAGACCCAAGGGACCGACGCCTGGGCGTTCTGTACGCCCCAGCTAAACATTGCCCCCCACCGAGACAATAAAGAATTCTCGGGCGTCCGCCACTGGGTTATCACGCAGTATTGGTCCACTAAACAATCTTGGAGATGTCAAACTTTCCCGGTCGAGAATCCGCTATTAGAGCCCGTGGACTATTCCGGCGACTTCGTACATGAGCAAAGGCAGGCAAGCGTTGACCGCTTCGGTAAGCCATTGATTTACCCTACGTTTGAGCCTATCGAAGGCCCAGCTAGGGAGTACCAGTATTCATATCCCACAATCAACATTAGTTTCAATTCGGCAACCTTGCCGCTTAGTACCTATGTGAACCTAGTCAACAAGCTAAATGATGCACAGCTATGGGGATTACCTCCACGTACTGTTAGATTTGCTGACGCTAGATGGGAACGTAAGGTCTACGGAAACTGTTTCTACTACTTCCATACTACCTATGTGTTCCACTTTGATATTAAAGGATTTGACATAGAAGTACCTGCCCAAGGTCTTAAAGAGTATGGAGGTTCTGGGTCGTTTGACGACCCTAATAGCTACTCACAAGCAAAAGATAAGAAAACAGGCGAAAACCTACCTATCGGACCTTTAGACGCTAATGGGCGACGGCTGGTATTTAAGGGCTACACTGTAGATGGTTTGGTAGAATACGTCTATCCCCAAGCAATTCTAAAGCCACAAGTCCAGGACCAAGGCAATTTACTCCTACTAGGCATACCAGCGACACTATAACATGGAAAAAGTATCACTAAACCCCCAGTCCGTTGAAGTAAACTCTGACCGAGCTACTATTGTCATTCAGGCTACCTACCAAGAGTTCGACCCGTCGAACCAAATGGCCGCGTACCACGGCTTTGACTGGATCAACCCTGCGGCGGAAACTCCGTTCCAGACTGCTATGAAGGTCAGCCCCAGCGAGCGGTCACCGCTCAACATTGGGCACTTGGAATGGGGTAGAGTCATCCTAGTCCTATCGAATGATAAGCCGAGAACGGCTAAAACCATTCCAGAGGACTTGCGTAAAGCCATTGAACTCAATACAATTACTTTAACTAATGCTGACGGGCAGGTAGTCGGAATAATCCGACCCCGTAGAGCAAGTGTGGTAGAATACCCGTTTCCTGTCTTTGCCCAAGCGAACAACGCTTCCGCGTTGCTTAGCATAACCGCGTTCCCGGTAACAAACGATGAAGAAATTCCTGCTTAGTGAAGGCGACCGTAACGAGCTAAGGCGTCTACTATCAGCAGCCCGGTCGGCTCCGGCCCCTACAGTATTGCGGGATGTATCCCGAAAGACTTTCTTCGAGGGGGATACCTACTGGGCACTTCCGCCCTGTGAAACAGGGCTACCTGCCGCTGAGTTCGTTGGAGATCAATGGACATCCTACGGCATCAAGTGCTGTCTATTCAAGAAAGATGCTTTCACGAATAAGATGGAACCGCTGCTAGATGCAGTCGGTAATCCTATTCGCGTCGAGGTGTGGAACCACTATGGCACCAGTGAAATGAACCTAGTGCAGGTCCACAAGCACAAAGAGGGCTTTTGGACGAATGAGCGTCCACTGGGAGCCACAGCAAATACAGCAGTCAACCAAAGCACTACCAGCGGCCCTATTATTCCGCAATGTGCAGGTAAGTGCGTCTGGACTGCTGACGCTAACGGCGTCTGGCAGTGGCCTACGGGCGGTTGCACCGCTAGTTCAACCACTTCTACAACTACAGGGGCACCCACTACCGGAGCACCTGGAGCAGGTAGCACCGCTCCGCCGCTCGGGATACCTACAACTCCGGCACCGTGCCAAGCAGCCCCTCCTTGCTTTCTAGTGTGCATAGACACATCAACAACTCCGGCACCTGACGAATACGGTGTCCCTGTGCCCTATACCCGCTTCCGCTATGCAATGAAAGTAGGGTCATCCTGCCCGGCTGGATGCAAGTGCTACGGGCTCGGAGATCCTTGCTTCCTAGTAGCTGGGGAGCTAAAGTCTTCCTGTATTGGAGATACAGCAGCTACTTCCACGACCACAGCGGCACCCGGCTCTACTCCTCCGCCTGAAGCATACCCTTGTGTGGAAGCCACGTTCATATTCGGCACGGTTCCACCTAACATTCGGCGGATTGCATACAAGATCAACGGAGATGTAGAGCCTTGCCAAGAGTGCTCAGACCCTAAAGCGGATTTCTATTCTCCGGGAGCAGTGCCCTATCGTCAGCACGATTGGCGTAAACTGTCTACAGTTTACGAATCGCCCTGTGTTGATAGCCCTTGCGTACTTGCTCCTGATAGCGAAGGGTTGCCCATGTTCACTGCATTCGCATACACAGATCAGGTAAATGTATGGGGAGCAGCCAACAATCCAGCAGTTTACGATAACACCCCAGGACTGCCAGCACCCCGATATTTGGCTAATTGGTTCAATTGCGAAGTAACGCTTCGAAACCGTAGACCGAACCGTACCCCGCCTCTTTGGATCTACGACGTAGATGATTCTGTATCGACGCTTAATACTGCTAGAGGTATTACGTTTGAGAACGGTGTTTACGTTTTCCGCACTATTTGGGCTGAAGGTCTAGCTTGTGGTAATTGCGGTCGGGGACCGACCCTATTGGAGAAAGACCGAGTTAGTGTAGAGCCAGGGGGAAGCACTACTTCCACTACTACCAGCACTACGACCACACTAGGTCCGTGCGGCTGCGTTCGCCCAAACTATTGCCCATTGCCTTTTGAATGCACGCTTACAGCGTGCGTTAGGGGCGGGGAAGTAGTCAACGGTACTCCAGGAACTACTAGATCACCTGTCGTACCCTGCTTTCCTGACAGTCCACCTACTTCCACCACTAATGGTCCTAATCAGTGTATCGATAGTAGGGGCAAGCGATGTGTTTGTGGAACAGGCACTACTACAACATCGAACCCTGGCGGCAATTTACAAGACCCTAGATGTCCTAACGGTTTTTATTATGGTTATCCACCAAATGATCTTACAGGTTGCGCTCCCGGACAATGCTATCCAATCAGCACAGTCCCTCCTATTGATGCACAGAAATGCTGGGCAGTGAATTGCCGAGGCAGTTGCGGGTGGCTAGGGCAATATACAAATGCCCGTGGAGGAATTCATCCACCTGATAGGGCCGGGTTAGCGTGGGTTAGGTTTTACGAACCACTTGGCGGTACGCTCACGGGTGATTTGCGCACAATAGGATGTACTACCGACGTACAGTGCGAGGACGGTGGCTTTTACCCAAACATGGGATGCAGTATTCTTGGAAGCTATCCGGGATGTTTCCAATGTCAGTGTATACCCCCTGCGGAACCACCTGCGACATGCGGGCAGATAACATACACAGGATGTAGAGGACAGGACTACCGTGAGTGTGCTTGCTGTACCCCGACTACTACGGGAAGCCCTTGCGGAGTTAGAACCTGTCGCTATCGAGCCAACTCGGCATTAAATTGGGTTTTGGTTACCAATAGCTGCATTCTCAATTGCCCTTGTCCCAACCCTGCGGGACTGCCCCGCCCTGTGGAAGAATGCGAGTCTCTTACACTTACTTGCGGGCAGACCCTACCTCCCCCCACAACTTCACCACCAACTACAATCAATCCCTGCCGTTGTGGCGCACAGAATTGCGGTTGTTCTACGGGAGGAATTGTGTACTGCCCTCCAGGAACAGTTTTTAATTGCATTAACTGCTTGTGTCAAACAACTACCTCGGCACCGACAACCTCTACCTCAGCACCGACAACTACATTTACCCCTTGCGGGGGCGCAAATTGCGGGGCAACGAATTGCGGCTGCACTGGAGGCTACACATGGTATTGTAATGGAATCGGAGAAGTCTACGATTGCTCCGTGTGTGGGTGTGTCACAACAACCACATCAGGCCCCGTAACAACGAATTTGGTCACAAGTTCACTTCCACCATAATTAGCGGCTTGCAAAATCAGCAGTATTCGCTAAGCTAATAGAAACTTCGTTTCTCCTGTTCAAGGAAACTTTATGCCTAAATACAGTATTTGCATGGCTACATATCAAGACTTCTATGGGGTCGATTCGACCATCATGGGCTTGCTTATGTACCAAGACATGACCGATTGCGAGATTGTGGTCCTAGACAACGACCCACGGGGAACACACGCCAACGATCTCCGGGGACTCATCAACAACATCGGGGACAGCATTTGCCCTGTTCGCTACGTCGAGATGGAAGGCAATAACGGCACCTCTGCCACCCGCCAAAAGCTATTTGACATAGCCGAGGGCGAAGTGGTTATGGTGATGGATTGCCACGTATTCCTTCAACCAGATGCCATCAAGAACTTCAAAGCATTTTGGGAGTCTGCCGACTCCGAGATGCGAAAGAACCTGTTTACAGGTCCATTGATTATGGACTCTCTCAATTGGCGACAGACACACTTCGAGTGTGAATGGCGACAAGAGATGTGGGGTACTTGGGCTACTACTTGGAAGAAAGACGGCGAATACTACGTTGCCAAGGAATCTGAGGATCATACCAAGATTCAGATGCGAAAGCACCTAGCTACCGAAGTAGTCTATGAGTTCAATCATGCTTGGCCGGGGCATGAACATGCCCTACGGAAACTAGGCTTTGAGCCAGCGGGCGTTAATCCAGAAGATCCTATCTTCGAGATTCCTGCCCAAGGGCTCGGACTGTTTATCTCGTCTAAGGAACATTGGCTAGGCTTCAACCCGCACCACAAGCACTTCGGCGGGGAAGAGTGCTACATCCATGAGAAGTACCGGATGGCTGGTCGTAAGACCTACTGTATCCCGTTCATGGGATGGCGGCACCGCTTCGGTCGCCCAGAGGGACCACGTTACCCCATCTCCCGTGAAGGGAAGATGCGGAACTACGTCCTAGAGTTCCAAGAGCTAGGACTTGACCTAGAACCGATCCGAAAGCACTTCATTGATGAAATCAAGCTGAAGCCGGAAGTCTGGGACAAGTGCATGGCTGATCCGATCAACTTCAACCCGTTTGAAACATGGGCAGCTAACACTCATCCAGAGAACATGAAGCCGATTGTCCGAAGCAATCACGGTATGTTCCTACCTGTGAACATGGGAGACTTGGGTGCTATGGCAATCGAGGTTGCTGCGCAACCCCGTGACCTGCATGAGCACTTGTCTACATTCCTGATCTATGGAAGTCGTTCGACTTCTGTGCTTGAGCTAGCTAAGCGTCGAGAATCGACGTTGTTCTGGGCAGCCGGACTGAACCGGAAAGCCTGCAAAGGCTCCTGTAGCAAGGCAGCCTGTGACTGCAAGGCTAAGCTTGTTAGCTATCAAGCAGAGCAAGACAGTCTATTGGCTATGATTACCCAGTCGGTGGAAGTTAATCCTGGTCGCCTTGCGACCGTGGATATCTTCGATAAGCCTTTGGACGGGGAATTGCCTGACATTGATGAAGACTTCTGCACACTGTACATCGACGAGTTGCATACCCACGCCCGTTTGACTGAGACCTTGGACAAGTACAGGGATCGAATTACAAAGTACATCGTTATTCGCGGTTCTAGTGCGGGCAACGCCGGTAATACCGGCGAAGACGGACAGAAGCCCGGTATGCTACATGCTATCAAGATGTTCGTGAAAACGAACCCACAGTGGTTTGTAGCGGTACATGCTGAGAACTGCTATGGGCTCACAGTGCTCTCTTGTGTTGAGGCAGAACGGCCCGAGACGGAAATCCGTCCTTGGCCTGTTAGTGACGATGCCGGGAATCCCTGTGGTGTAGGCACCGAGATTGCTAAGATCCTTAGCTCTATCGGTATCGAGTCCACGCCTACCTGCGCGTGTAACGCGATGAAGGCTAGGTACGATAGTATCGGTCCCGATGCCTGCCAAGACGAGATCGAAAAGATCCTTGATTGGATGTATGAACAAGCTGTGGCTAGGAAGCTAGAGCACTTCTTTGTTCGCACTGCTGTCCGCATGGCGGTCCAACTGTCTATCCGCCGAGCCCGAAAGAAGATCAGTAAGGGTGTCTGTAGCTAAGGAGCTATTGGACAGGTAAACCAATAAGGCCGGGAAATCCCGGCCTTATGTTTTGGTAGACTAGCCTTCCCCTACCCACTTAGTAACATCAGTACAACCCCAGTCCACCGGGAGCCAAGTCAAGCTCGTACCGAACTTGACTTCGGCACTATTGCTCCTGTAGCCTAGAACGTCTTCGCCGTCGATGGCTTCTATCTTAAACAGATCCCCTTGCCGGTCAAGGATAGTCCCAGGCACCCAGCCGCGATACTCGGCAATCCTAGCAGGGGATATGCCATAGGTAAGCCAGATTACTCCAGTCGCATCGGGTCGTGTAACGACCACCGGAAGCTGTTTCTTTCGGGCTTCGATAATCATGCTTCGGCATCCTCCGGACTCTCCATCCCAGATGGCCAGTAATGCGTTGCCTAATTCGGCCATTTGGCGATTTCGCCTAGGGCCTGCTGCATTACCGTAGCCGAGCCAATCAGCAGGGTAATTCTCCACCGGAATCCCTAGGTTCGAAAAGAACGCTTTAGCTGCTGCATCTATCCCCCTGGCCCCACCCTGTAACAGGGTAGTGGCCGCTGGGAATAGCTTTAGGTAGCTGGCGTAGCTAGCTTTGACCTGGGACATCGCTGCGCGATGCTGGGTGTTCCTGGAACCGGAAACTATTAGTCTCATTGGCTTTGTCCTGTAAAAACTTTGTACATCTGCATGACCTGTCCATGCATTTCATTGTATCTCGGCACCAAAGGACCATCAGGGATGGTCGTGGGTGGTGTATCTGTGTACCAGGAATTATCCTGAGCACCCATTCTACCGGAGCAGTGGTCGTCGAACGACATATCCCACATATACACATACCCTGGTCGGTCTGGCCCCTTTGGGGCACCGCCGAACTGGTCTCGCATACGCTGTAGGAACTGCTGGTCAAAGATCGGCAGAACGCAGGTGCCGTAGCCCCCAATCGCTCGTAGCGATTCTAGGCGATAAGCACTACTAGCCCAAAACCGACCCCCGGAGTCCTCAACCCTGAACTGTCCCCCGTAGCTACTATACACCTTGCTTGGGTAGCTCCAAGGTTCTGTTTCCAGAACTTTTGCATGATCGCTGAGAAAGTGCGGTAGGTACAGGTCGTCATCGTCCATGACGCAGACGTAGGCATCGTGCCACACCGGAATATCAGCTTCGGCAACGCCGAAGTCGTACTTAGCCATTAGGAATGGGAACCGTTCTGGGACTGTGATGTGATAGATCCCTCGGTCGTTTGACGACCCTTGAAGTGTTCGCATTTGCTGCGACGGGTATCCGGGGCGGTCGTCAATCAGATACAGTTCGGCTCTGCCTTCGTAATCCTGCGAAAGAAAACACTGCATCAGGTTTTCAGTCCACTCTTGCCGGTGATTCCAAACGGCACAGAGGCAAATGAACAAGGGGGTTTTATTACTCATTATCTTCGGTCTCTCATTTCCCTTAAAATCTTACGAATAGGATCAATCTGTTTACGATTCTGTCTAGTCATCAAATCCCCACCACTGAGATCGTTCCGATCTAGGGGGTTGAATATGGGCTGCCTCGCAGCCGCCCGTTGCCGGTATACCTCAATCCGTTCCCATGTACCCGGTAGGCTACCAGTAGCCTCTTGGTACACTAGGGGGTCGTCGTCCCCATAGACCAATAAGGCTTCCTCTTTCGAGGCTGGCATGAAGCGTTCCGCTTCCGGTAGGTAGTCTTGGTTACGTCCCACTACTTTGTTCTCGATTCGAAAAGTACAAGGACAAATGCCCCAGCAACCACACTTAAAGTCACTGGCCATGCCGCACATGCCAAGTAGCTAAACAAGGCGCGGTCGTACTTGTCTGGGATCGCATCATCTAGGCTAAAGTACATAGGCAATAGCGATACAAAGGCCACTAGGAAGTAAGCTCCCAAGCAGGCAATAAGTATCATAATTCCATCACGTTCCCCCGAGCAAGCTCGGGAATATGAGTAACCATCAAAAACTGAAACCCTAGCTCGCTAGCGAGCGAATCCAACAAAGCCGCTACGCGGCCCCTGTGCTCTGCACTAAGGAACCGGAACGGTTCATCGAGTATGAGCACCTGTGCCGGTCTAGGCATCGATAGGACTAGCGTAGCGAGTCTCAAAGCAAAGGCGATAATGTCTACTACCCCGCCCCCGTTGGACTTGAGTGGATCATACTGGTTTCCTTCACCGTCCACAAGCACAAAGCGAACTTCGCTCTGATCCCGCTTACGTTCATACGCCAATTGGAATCGATACCGATTCTCTGGAAAAATGTCCGCTAGGCATCGAGTAACAAACTGCTCTAGGCTTGCCTTGGCTTGCATCTGGCACTGTAGAGCTAGGGTCTTGGTCGCTTCCGCGACTTCGGCTAGGTCTTCCTTAGCGAACTGCAAGTTCTGGTACTTCTTTGTCTCGATGGCGAGCATCGCCTCTAGGGCCTCTTTATCCCGCTTGCGGGATAGTTGGGCCAAGAGTTCTGGTTTATACCACTCCGAGAGCATCGTATTCCGCCTTGAGTTTGGTGACTTCAGCTTCTTGCTCAGAAATCTGAGCCGCAAGCTGTTCGATCTTAGCTTCAGCTTCCGCCACTGTTGATACGTGGAATTCCTTCTTTAGTCGTTCGAGGAGCATATCTCTCTGCCCCAGTAGTCTGTTGCGTTTCCCCTGAAGGTCTTGCAGTTGATTGGTCAATTCTGCTAATGTTTGTTCTTTGGCCACAGCAACGCTCCGCTGTTAGGGTACACTTACCGTTAAATTGATAGATACAATCTGCCTCTGTACTTTCACAGTAAGCGGGACCAGTGGCGAGTACCTCGCCACACTGGCGACACTTAATCACGCTTTTGCATGTGTTCAAGAAGGTCATGGTAGATTACCTGCTGTGCTGGAGTCGCCTGCTGTGCTCGCATCTCTAGGGTTTCCCTGAAGGATGCTGCGGATACTGTCATCGCTGAGAGCGATGCTACGATACTGTCTACCTTTTCCTGTACAGCCGTAGGCTGCCATTGGGGCTCTAGTTCAGGGAACGGGACCGCTGCATAGCTATTGTCGTCGTAGACGACCCCTAGCTTAGGCACATGGCCCACTTGGGCACTGGTCATCGCTAACAGCGAGCCGTGGTTGACTAGCCGGGGCATCGACCAAGCGATATGATTGTCCCCGATGGCTACGCCATCAAAGCACTTCAGATAATTGGTCATCTTAGTTACATGGAATTCTTCGTCTGCTCCGACATAGGAATTTGCTTGATGGGTCCAGACATATTTGTGGAGCAGGCAAAGCCTGAACATGCCTTGGTGTGGGTCAGTCTCGGGCATAACGTAGCTGCCCCAGGGCTGTGAGTACATAGCCACTGCGGCACGCATCGTGCCCATAGTTTTCCATTGCCCGGCATCGAGATCCTCGATGATTCCGGCCTTTATCAAGGCCCCATAGGCTCCGTGGTGTCTAGCCGAATACTGGTGCGACGCCAGATCATGTTGTCCTGGTATGCAGTACAACTTCATGCCCTTGAGCGATGAAATCGCCCATGAGACTAGGGAAGCCGGAGGATCGGGACGATCAAATAGGTCGCCTGCGACCGCAATAGGGACATCCGGATACGCAGCCTTTAGCTGGTTGATCCGTTGGTCCATTACATCGAACCAAGACTTCTCCGCCCTGGAACAGGGCATAGTAGTCCGTAGGTGCCAGTCACTACTGGTGATTAGGATGGGTTGCTTCACTGATCTTTCTCCAATAGTTTCCCGCATGTAGGGCAGAACTGCCCCATAGCTTCCTTGGCCGTTTCCACGGCCTTGATCTCTGAATCAACCCCTACAAACTGCTGACGCAGTTCCTTGAGATTGTTGATCATTTTAACCAAGACCGTCTTACGGTCCCTTGTTGCAGTAACTATACACTCGGCTCTGCCCAATAGCTTCGGAATTTCCGAAGAAACGGAATCAATATCCAACATTACTTTAACTAATTCAGCTACAGTAGTCACAAAATCGACGCGATTTCGCTTCATCGTCACCAGGGCCTCTAGCGAGGCCGCTAACGCATCCAGTCGCGGGAGCGACTCAGAAGCCCTATAATCAATCAAAACGCTTCCTAGGGCCTGTTTTGAAGCCCGAATTTCTGTTAGCCGTGAAACGGCTGCTAAATACCGTTGCCCAGCAATCTCTTTTGCATTCACAGCTACCATCCGCTCTCCCAGGCTGCGGCATTCCTCCACAATCTTGTTGATGTCCGAAGACATCTTAGCCATGATCTCGCCATTGATTACAATAGCTTCCACCGACCGCAGAATCGCAAGGCGATTATCTAGGTCACTGAAGGTTAGAATTTGCACCCCTAAATCAGAGCATCGGGATTCCGATAGTTCGATCTCGGTGTTGCTGCGAATCTCTCGGGTCTTGATCCAAGTCAAAGCGACATCAATGTCGTCCAGAGCCACAATCTTGTTGATCTCTTTGGCAGCTTGCCCTGGAGTCAAGCTAAGCAAGAAGTGGGGGTCATGCTGCCCTTGGAAATTGATCTCGGATAGATTATGACGTGCTTGCACGTCCTTGGGCTGCTCTTTCCCGCAGGCTAGGTACTCGGCTTGGCCGAGTTTGTAGCCGTACTTCTTTTTGTCGCGGAAGCGAACGATTGGTCCCTCGTCGGTTTTTACACCGACCTTGACCGAGGTTTCGCCGTGGGTAATGATCCCGTCTTGAGATTCATGCAAAGCTAGCCATTTGATGGCTCTGATTATCGCGGATTTCCCGCGATCTGTAGGCCCTACGATTACGTTAAGCCCTGGGGACAGGGCGAGACGTAATTGGCGATGGGCTTGGAAGTTCTCTAGGCGGATTTCTTGGATCATTCTTTACCCTTAGCCGTTTCATGGTATTGTTTCACAATCTTTCGCAAGTGTTTCCACTTGACTCGTTTATCTAAAGGTCGGTCCCCGACGAACTGGAGTTCGAAACCGCCTTCGCGGTCAGGAACAAACATAGCGATAGTCCACTTGTACTTTCCTGCTTCGTCCCATAGGCAAATGTGCCCGTTCTCGGTTAGCTCTAAAGGATAGCGGGTTGGCACTTCCTGTGGATTGTAGTGCTTAGTGGATACTGGTTTATCCATTAGTACCTAGCCTCCATTCTGAAGCTATCGGTCACTTTTATCTTCTTGCCGCTGCAAAACACCACAGCAAATATGTCCCATGCCCAAGCTTCCATCAGGAACTCGGTCATCATCTGCCCACCAATGCCCCCAAAGGGGCCTGCGGTGCTACCGAACACCTGTAGCCATCGAACATACTTCAGTTCATCTGGGTAGCGGATACCGCTAGATAGGACGCCTGTGCACTTTAAGTATAGGTTCAGATACCCTAGGGCCGTTTCACGGTCCATAGACGGGGTGAGCGGGGAACCTGCTCTAAGGTAATGGGTGACCTCCTCAACTGTTCCACGCTTGTATTGGGTCGCATTGAGCCAAGCAACGTATTCATCACAAGACTCTTTGCTGTGCTTGTAGGCTACATGCCGAATTGGTCGTAGTGTCTCTATCTCCGTAGGACGGAGACTGACGATTTCGTACAGTTCATCTGGTTTCTTGTTCATACCCACTCCCCAAGTTGATAGTATTTCCGCAACGGCAAACTATCCGTCCATAGGTCCGAGCGGACCCCTGACGTATACATCTGCATGATCCCCAAGTCCAACTCAGCCAAAGAGTCATAGGCATTATACGTCAGCAACGCACGCTTATCGGCCAAATGGATGGAATTATATCCCCCTTCGTCCGAGTTTTCAAAGTGCTTATCGACCTCACCAGCGAAGTACCGCTGCCCGAGGTCTCGGAAAGCTTGGAACTTTAGGCCCGCTACGCCGGGCTGTGGGTCGTACATGTGCCCACTGAGAACATTGTCCCAAGTCCAGCGACGAACATTCACGCCGAATTTGACCTTGGACCAGCGTTCCTCAAACTTTAGGTTAGCAGCAATCTTGTAGGAATCGCTCAGTAGATAGGACCGCCAAGCGTCCATGACGCCCTCGGTCATAGGAAACGAGATACAGTCCATCTTAGTGCCTTCTAGCCAAGCTACCGCAGCGGTATATACCTTGCTGCGGTGCTTCTCGGGCTTTAGGCAATTGGTTTCATAGTCAGGTGCAGACAGGGGCGACTGGCTGGCTTTAGCCAGCATACGCCGAATCTCGTCTTCGTCATAGGAAATCTTAACCATTTTCCCGTAGTCCGGAACATGGTCGTAGGGACGACCCTCTTGCTTCAGGGCCATGTCAAGGCCCTTGTATAAGTAAATCTGGGCTACCTTGGGATTAGCTTGGATGCCCTTAGCTCCGACCGGGAATATCCAAGCGTTCAATTCCCGAGAGGGAATCCTACGCCCGTACCAGTTATCCGGTAAACCGGCAGGCTCGCCCCAGAGCCATTGCACCACAGAAGCGAGTGCTCGCTTCCCGTAGACTATGATCTTCTCTGGATTCAGCTTCTTGATCTCATGGATCATTAGCGGCTGGCAATGCTGCCACGGGGTATTCTTGGGCTCAGAGCCCGTTACCGGGCAAGCAGCAGCGGGGATCAGGGTGAACTCATCGGAGGACAGACCAAAGCGACGGAGAACTCCGTCCAGCTTGTCTTGCTTGGCAAGACCTTTAGGGGAGTCTTCGCCGGGGCCATTGACGATGATAACCGTCTTGCCCTTTCGAATCGGTGCCTGTTTCCCGTGGTTGCATTGCCTAAGTAATCCACAAGCCTGACACTCCGGTAGGAGTGATCTAGGCTTGGATTCTGGGGCAGTTGAGAAGAACTGGAACATTTCATAGCTCCACTTCTGCACTTACGACCAAACAATACCCATCGCCCTTGGTCCGTAAGGACGCTGGCGTTACTTCAATCTTACCATTGGACCTAAGCAACTCCGCCAAGGATTCTGGATTCATAGTGAAGCCTATCGGCTTCCCGGCGTAGGTAACCTGCTTCTCTTCGTAGAAGTCGCCGTAGGCGTTCTGTGCACGCACAGTAAGCACATGGTCCGCAAGGCGGACATCGACTATCTTGCCCGAGGCATTCTCTGCTACGAACGGGATAGCTCTCTGGACTACATCGGCTACAGTTCGAGGCATCTCGAACTCAGCCACAGTCTCTTGAGAGAATATCTCCGATAGGTTCGGGTACTCAGCATCCAGTAGTCGCACAGCGACCCGTGTACCTGAGTAGGTCTGAAACCAAACGAACTCAGTCCCATAGCTCGCTTTAGCGAGTCCTAGTCCGGTGACCGGCTTGATGCTTTCGCCTCGTACAAGCACGGTCCCAGCATCCCTGCCCGTGGCTACTAGGTAGCGTAGGGCCTGATGCCTATTAGTTGCCTGTAACCCTTTGGGGGTTACGGCTATGCAGTTAAGGGCGAAGTTATCGTCCTTCTTGGCGGTTATACCCGCCGCTAAGGCTAGTGCCTCACTGAACACAGGAGGTAGGTCCGTGAACACGGACGGCTTCTCTACTTCGCTAATGTCGAGTAGAACATCGGTGGACATGGTTAGGCGTTGCTTACGTCCGGTGCCCTTAATCGTTATCGACGATTCTTCGGCTACGACGTTTAAGATTTCGTCAGGCGATTTCCTTAAAGTCTCGACCAAGGGCTTTGCAGGCAAAGCACCGTGGCACATTAGCTTCTCGCCCTCGTCGTTGCAGAGCAACGCTTGGCACAGGATCTCGCCGTTGTAGGTCGTGACTACGCCTTCGTTGAAAACGAAGCAGGAACTCTGCTCCGCTGAGTCTTTTGTGTTAAGTCCTGCTGAGCAGGACTCTAAGATCCTAAGCAGGGTTTGCCGGTTAAACTGCATGACTATTCCGTAATCTTGTAGGTAAACTTGATTCCCGTTTCATTCGCCCGCCCAGGGAAGGCTTCCGCCTTCAAAGGCAACCGAGCCTTAAAGCCTACCGTCCGTAGGAACAATTGCAAGTCAAGATCATCCTCTGGGACCACGAAGTTGATCCGAGATACATCAGGGGTCAAGTCCCCTAGCAGGGTAAGCAGTAATCGGGTTCCGATTCCACACTTCCGTAGTTCGGGTTCCACGAACACGTTCAAGATGGACACGCTCGTTGCCGAGCCCGGTCCCACTAGCAGATAGCCACAGACACTATTCTGTTTGCCATGCAAAGCCACGTAGCACAGAATGTCTACCTGCTCCTCGGCTAAGGTCCATTTCCACTCCCGAAGTGACATCGGGGAGGGGTTATGTCTCTTGTCGAAGTTGGCCAGGATTCTGGCCTGGGCAGGGAACGCAGTTGAATACCGCACGAACTCATGCAAAGGCTTCCTAGCGGGTCGTTTTTTCGGCATAGTGTGTTTTCCAGAGGTCTTCCAACCAAGCTTTGTTTTCGTAGCACAGGAACGCTTCGAGGGACGAAATGATAGTGTAGGAGCCGTAGATGGGCGATAGCCAGATAACAGCATCCTTCCTATCCCGTTTGTGGATTACAGCATGGCCGGGTGTCCCGGCAAGGCTGGCAGACTTCTCGGCTTGTGCTATGAAGTCATAGAAGCCTCCAGACTTCTTTTCGAACACGTCAGCTATGCTGACCTTGGGATACCCTCGCTTTAGTTCAAAGGTAATCAAGTCCAGTAGCTTCTGCCCATCAGAACATTGGGCGCACAAATCGCCCGCTGAGTTCAGGGTTCGCATTCCTTTCTTAGCCCTTTGGGTGGCTCTGCCACCAGATTGACTGGCTCGCCAGAACCAGTCGTCGGCTTTGCCGTCGCTCCACCATAAAGATAACTCTCGGGCTGTATCCCTTTCAAACTGGCCGCCTTTAGCCATTTGGCAACTCCTCGACAGCTACCCCTAAAGCTTTCAGCTTTGCCAAGACCGCAGGGCGGTCCTTAACCATGTTGTCAACATCGGCAGGGGTGATACCCCTGGCATTGTACTCCTCCAACCAGCGGTCACTCAGCGACCCTAAAACCATCTGCATCAGGTGCCGGTCCTTAATCCGGCTGCGACCCTTGCGTAGCTTAGGCAGGCGTTTCGCCTGCTCAGCACTTAACCGCATTTCCCGTAGGCCCAGCAAGCGGATATTCCGCTTAATGCGGGCTGCTTCCTTGATCTTGTTTTGCTTGCCGATGATTGCTTTGATACGCCGAATCTCTGACTTTTTCATTCCATCTCCCATCCAAAGGTTACAGCACCGATATGTTCCGCAAGGACACCCCACTTGATAGGGGTGTCCTGCACCACTAACTTCACGTCCATAGCCCCTTTCAGGGGCAAGCGGACCAGTTCAATGTTCTTAGTATACACAGCTAAGTTCTCACTAAACGCAGAATACTTAGCACTTTCTTGCGGTAACTTCCCCCGCAGAAACTTCACCGCAGTCTTCTCGCCTACACCCTTGAGCCCAATGACATTATCGCTGACGCAGCCAGCCCATGCCTTGACACTAGACCACTGCGTAGGTTGGATCTCCCATTCCTTCCAAAAATCTGCTTCCGTGTACTCAGCCTTAGTCTGGGGGTCAAATAATTTGACCGAGGGAGACAATAGCTGGTACAAGTCTTGGTCGCGGGACGCGACTACGAAATCCTTGTCAGGATTGTTTCGGATCGCAGAAGCGATTAGGTCATCTGCCTCATAGCCCGTCTGACCAAAGATGTTGACACATCCCATGTCCTTCAATAGCTTAGGTAGGGCATTGACCTGCTCGTACATATCCTGTCTAGCCTGCTGCATATCGGCGGGTTCCGCTGCTCGCATCTTTTCCCGAGTCGCTTTGTACTCGGGGCAGATTTCCTTGCGTCGGCTTTGCCGACTGTCAAAGAAGAAAGCGACGTTCCACGTCGAATAGATATGCTGTAGCTTCTCGGCAGTCTGCCCTATCTGGTACAGGATGCCGGTAGGCATCTCATGGTTGTCTGGATGCCTGAGATTGCTAACGGTATGCAGGGCTCGGTGAGCGAGGTTGAAAACGTCAAGCAGGACGAAGCTATTAGGGTTCATCGTCGCCCCCAAACAGGGCCGTGTAAACGGCCTCTGCTGCGTAGTACAATAGGAATAGGACTATACCTGTCAGGATCATGGACGCGAAAGCGTCTGTCATTGGGTTTAACATCAGGCATCTTGCTCCAGATACTCGACGTAGCTGATAAATGCCTCTACTTCCAATTGAACACAAAGCGTGTGTCCATTGTGGAAAATCCTATTTAGCGTATTCTTGTGCGTTCTGTTGGTGCCCTTCCAGCAATGGTGTCTAAGTGTCACCTCCTTGCGGGACAGCATAAACTCGAACGCCTTTTCAGGCGTCAACTGCTTCCAAATCTCCGCTTTGCGGAGCAGGGCGTAATGAGAAGCAGTCCAAGACGAGAACTCCCACACGGAAGCATTTCGCTCGTTGTCCAAGTACAGTTCCCCTCGGGCAATGCGTCGGTACTCACCGGCGTACTCGTAGCCCTCGGGTATGTCCAATTCAATCTCAATTTTCGTCTTTGTCATAGCCTAGTACCTCTTCTTTCGCGAAAGGGAAATGTCCAAATGAGTCATGTAATCAGTGTACGCAGAAACTAGGAGCTTCTGTAGGTCAGGTTCCTTATTTTCTGCCAAAATCTTTTCGATGAAGGCATTTAAGTAGTAGCCCTTATCCCCGGTAAAGTCGGTCGTGTAACGACCCCCGGCAGGCACTAGGTACTTGTTCTCCTGTAGCCAAGCAATCGTAGAGCCGATGTTATCGATCCCGTAGGTCGGATAGAAGTGCTCCCGGAAGTTCAGCCTTAAACCGTTGACACGGTTCTTTCGCACCGTAATCTGGATCTCTTCGCCGATGGGGATTTCCTTGCCCTTGATGTCCTTCTTGATTTGACCGGCTATGGCCATTTCAAGTTCCAAGTGGCACCAGAACTTTAAGGCCCGGCCTCCGGGCACCACGTCCTTGGGCGAATACGGATTAGCTCGGTTCACGTTGTCCCGGTGTTGGCTGACGCCAATCAAGATGCTATTGCTTTTGACTAGCTTGGGTACTGTCTGCCGGAGCCGGTTGCTGTGGATCTTACCATGCTCCATTCCATAGGAGCCATCGATATCCTTGTCTTGTGCCCGTTTCTTGATGTCATCGTCCAGTTTCTTAATGGCCGCGTGCGGCAACCAGGAATCCCAGGAATCTACGATTCCAATGAACGGTTCGGACGCTAAAGCGTCCAAGGCGTCATAGAGGTGGTCAAGGCTGGGGACTTCCATAGCTTCGATCCTGTCTGCCATCTTCTGTCCGAAGAACTCTTCGCAGTCGAAGTTGGAGCCATTCTCACCGTCGAAAATGACGAGCCGGTGGTTATCATAGGCTGAATTGTTGGCGGCTTCCGCCATAAGTAACTTAGCATGGAAGGATTTGCCTGATCCCGAGTTTCCGTGGAACCATAGGAACATGCCGGGGGACACGGCCTTTCCGGGGGTTCCCGAGACATGGATGTCCATAACATCGGACCCTAGGCTCAAGTTAGGCTCGGGCAGTGAAACTGCCGATGCCTCTAGGGATTCCATTGCTTCGTCTAGTTGCTGTATTGCTTTCTTTGCCATCTTATCTAGCTCCCGTCTGTTGGATAAACTTCACAGGATTCAGAACATCCTGTTTGTAGGTCGTAATCTTGGTTCCAGTCTTTTTCGTAGTCAAAGTGTGGATCATCGAATCGCTTGAAGTTCCCTTCCTTTGCTTCTCGGAGTATGTCATCTGTGGTCAGGTGCTTACGGAAGAACCGCCTAACACCGTCTTTACCGGCGGCACAATCGGCTTTGAATGTGCCGAATTCCTCTTCCATTCGCTTAGGGAAGTTGAAAACTTCCGGGTGATCTTGGGCCAAGGTGAGCAGCTTGCGATGATTCTTTTTCCAGCACCAGACGCAATTGCCCAAGTGCTCAGGTATCTTCAAATCCCACCCAAATTGGGACATATACTCGATGACCATTGGCTTGGTCCAACCCTCATCTGCTAGCGGATAAATCCACCTTTGCTCTTTGCGGCGGACAGAGATACGATCAAGTTCATCGGCCCGGATGCCAATTGCCGTATCGTAGTTGAGTCTCTTGCCTCTTAGCCATCCCCGCGAAGCGAGGTAGGATTCCATAACGTCTGTCTTCAGACGAGAAGTACATGAGGGATTAGTCATGTTGGGAATCCCGTACTTGGCTATAACAGCGGCGAACGGTTCCCCGTTCCTTGCTGCTGTAGCGTAGTCTACGATTCTGTGGCTGATGCCCTCGCCCCGCTCTGGATGCACTTCAGCCTCCAGCCAGACAGTATTAAAACCCCAGTTCTGGTCGCAGGCATCAACAAACCGTAATGTGTCGGCATGTTCACATCCGGTGTTAGCAAAAGTTATAATGATCTCATGTGTGTCACCATACTTTTCTATCAATCTTTTAGTCATAACGGCAGAGGTTCTGCCGCCACTAAAACTAGCCGCAATCTTCGGTCGCATTTTATTCCTCTCTAGGTACAAAAAATAACCCCGCTTTCGCGGGGCTGTACGTCCAGCTACGCAGGACTATTCCCAACCGGCATCGAACGGAGCATCGTCCTTTGCCTTTTCCACGGCTGCGGCAACTGCAGCATCGGCTACGGGAGCATTAGGCTTAGGAGTGGACTTGGCTGCGGGGTCCGCAGCAGGTGCGGCGGGAGCCGCCACAAAGCCGTCAATGAAGCGAGCCTTCGCTTCGTCATACGGTAGCTTGTTCAGGGCCTTGTCCAAATCGACTGCACCTGCAATCAGTTCAGGCATCTTGCCGTCAAAGCCATTGTGCGGCGAGAAGTCAAAGTCTGCTGCGACGTAGAACTTGTTCCGGTTGAAGGTATCTTCCTTCCAAGACCAAGTAACATAGGAGCCCTTGTCGGGGGACATGAAGAACTTGGCGTTCTCTTGTCCTCGACGCTTGCTCTTGTTCTCAGCCGCCATACGCAGCACTGCTGCGAAGTTGGCGAAAGAGTGGTCAAGCACGTAAGGCTTGTTGACCTCTACGCCGTCGATATCGACCACAAAGAGGTTGAACAACGCTTTGCGTTGCGGAACCAACTTGGCACCTGCCTGCTTAGCAAAGTCCCCGACTGGGCACTTCTCACCGAAAGTCTGGACGCAATCAAAGTAGGAATCCTTTTGCTCTGGTCCGAGGTTTCGGTAGAGGAAGTAATCCCGCATGAAGTGCATGTCGCCGGGCTTCTTGGTGCGTGAACAAGTTGTGATATATGGGACAATGATCGCAGTCATTGTGGATTCGCGGTCGATCTTCAGCCGCTCTTTGCCTTGACCAATATCAATCGTAAAGTACATCGAGCCGGAACCCCGGCCCTCGGGGATGTCATCAAAGGACATATCTGACATAGTGTAGAACACTCCTAAAGAAAGGCGGAAAGAAAATTAACCTAGCTTACCCGAGAGCCACAATTCGCTCAGGTACTTGCAAGCGGAACGCTTGGCATCGAGAGCACTGCAAATTGCCTTTGCATTGCTTACTTCAAGACGAGCGGAAGCGTATTCTGCTTCAGCCGTTCGAACTTCTTCTTGGATCTCAACTACGACCTTCACCGAGTCTTCCGTGATCTTGCTGATCCCGAAGTCGATTGGTGTTTGTCGCACGGTGATATTGACCTTAGCTCGCACGTAAGCGACCTTCTGCTCTGCAATATACTGTTTGTACAAGGCATCGGCAAGTACCCCTTCCCAATGGGCGATGTCATCCGGCAGCGTTTGTAGAACGCTCTCGATGTTTTCGCGGGTTACTGTAAGGTTGAGTTTCTCTGTCATAGGGTCTCCAATTATAATGTTGTGCTTGACACATTAGGTCACGCTGTAACTATACACCGTTCTTTGACCAGATAGTCGAACATTTTGCTAAAAATCCTGGTTTCTTAGAATCGAAGAATGGTGTAACCATTCCCTCGATCACATTGCGAGCAGGCACGCAGTTCTTCGCATCCTTCATGCAACTGGCTGCGTACCGCAGCAACATCCACCGAACTGCTTCCAGTTCTTCATCTTCTACGGCATCCACTAGGGCGTATACTTCGCCCCACTTGCCAGCTTTGGGCCACATGAGCAACGAACACAGGGGGAAAGCATTATGCTTCTCGTCTACGCTATTGGCAAGGTCCGCTAACACGGACCTATCGAAGCCGCAGGCTTGCATCTGATTCAGGTACACCAGAGCGTTCCGGGCGGAACCTTTAGCTGCCTTAGCAATAGCTTTGAAGTCGTATTCCTTGTATTCGATGCTTTCGCAAGTAGCTACGCTCTGTATTAGCTTGACTAATTCTGCTTCGAATACTGCTTTAAGTTCGATACCCGTAATACGGGTCTTGATTGCCTTGTCGATCTTTTCCGGTTGGCTGGTACACAGAAAGAAGTAGCAATGCTTCGGGGTATCCTCGAACAGCTTGAGCAGGCCCTGAAACGCTTGCTTCGAGAAGCTATGTGCTTCATCTAGGATGAAGACAGACACCTTGGACCCTAGCGGCTTCATAGCCGCATCGTCCCGTAGCTTCCGCACATCCTCTACGCCGTTCTTATCGGCTACGTTGATCTCGTTGACCGACATAGCGGTCGCCCCTACTTCCCTAGCCATGATGCGGGCTAAGGTCGTCTTCCCGGTCCCTGGGGGACCATAGAAGCCTAAGACCTGTGGGACGCTGGAAGCGTCTAGGAAGCCCTGTAACTGCTTAACCGCTTGTGGTTGCCCGAATACGGTAGCTAAGGTGCTTGGTCGGTATTTAATGTGGTAGGTCATGCTAAGTTCCAGGCTTTGATGATCCGGGTTAATTGGGCAGCTAGCTCAGTTTCAGTGCCATTATTGAATATGATGAAGTCTGCGTCTTCCTTGACATCGTACTCTTCGGACTTGTGATTCGCTGCCTGTATCGGCACATCGTCTCGGTCAATGTAAACGATGATCCCGCCGCATGATCGGATGAAGTCAGCTTCGTTCGGGAACCGAACATCGGTGAACGTAAAGTTTCTGTTTGCTTTAGTAGCCCGCTCGGCAATGTTCACCCAGCAATTGTACCCATGCAGGTCTCGCCCGGCTTCGGTTCCGAAGCGTTGCATCAGACCCCGTAAGTCCTTGCTATTCCGCTTCGCGGAATCCCAGCCGATCTGATCTACGACCGTCTGTAATCGTGCAACGATTCCATTGTCTAGTTCAATCAGAGGGTTCAGAACATAGAGTCCGGCACGGACTGGGTTGGCAAAAGCCATTTGGATGTAGTCGTAGGCTAGGGCGAGTATCTCGCCACAAGTGTCTTTGCCTGAGCCTTGGGGTCCGGCGAAGCCGACCATTGGGGGTAGTTGCATTAGCTTTCGTTTCCTGTGTAAGCGGTTTTGTCGGCCCATGACACTGGTGAGACTTCAGTTTCAACCTTCAACGTAATTACCTGCCAAGGCCACGCTTCGCGTAGCTTTGTGGTCATGTACATGGTACACATGCCCACGTAATCATGCAACTGATCTTTGTGGACAATTCCCAAAAGGCTATCGTGAACCTGACAGATTAGCTCGCAATCCATGCCGGTGCGGTCGATCTCTTTCTGTATCCAAATCATGGACTGGAGCAGCGCGTGGTATGCCGTTGATTGTACCGGGTAGTTGATAATGCTGTTGCGACGTTCCACGCCTGCCCAAGTAAATCCTGTAAGATTAGTAAAGTACCCTCTGGCTAGGTATTGGTTATACCAATCTTTTCGCCACTTGCCATAGTCTTTGAACAAAACATTCCAGAATACTGATTCCATCTCACGTATCTTGGTAACAAAGGCATCGTCACCGTGGGACTCTATCCATTCTCCCTCGTTATGGTCAAAGTCGAGTCCTAGTCGCTTGATGCCTTGACTAGCTAGTTGCTCGGACATGCCGAGTTTATTGACATCTTTCCACATCTTCAGGGCTATGTTACGGTAGTAGTCCCCGTACGCCAAAGAAAAGGAAAATCCTTTCGCGGATTGCCGTAGTTCCTTTGCTTTCTTGGGGTTCTCTTTGATGAACTCGTCGCCGAACATGAACGTCTGGCGGGCTATGTCCATGTGCATATCGTAATCTGTGTCCAAATAGCGTACCATAGTGGCGTCCTTGTGGTAGCTACATGCAATAAAGACTTCAAGATTCTTAAAGTCGATTTCGACCAGTACATGGTCTTTAGGGGGAACTATGGTCCCCTTAACGAAGTTAAGCAGGATTTTGTTCCTGGCAGGAAGGTTCTGTAAATTGGGTGAATCACTAGATCCTCTGAAACTCTTTACTCCGTGCAGACTGAAAAATCCCCGCAATCTTCCATCGATAGTGTCCCGCTTAAATGCCTGTAGATACGTTCCACGTATTTTGTGCATCTTCTGCAACTGGATGTAGTCATCTAGGTAGTCATTGTCAATAGCATCTACGGCTTCCTCATCCATCACGTAACGGCCCGACTTGGGCGATTTAACGCCTCCTGGCACCTTCATGCAATCGAACAGGATCGTAGCAAGCTGGTCTCGGGAACCGAGAGAGGTTTCCTTGCCGTACTTCTTACGCTGTTCTATGTATACAGGGTGCTTTTTCAGCTTGCTGGAAACATCCGAGATAGACTGATCGAGTAACTCGATGTTTCTATCAAGGCTTCTCTCGCACACGGGGAGGCCGTTAGCCTCCATTCGTGCAAGCATAATGGTTCCTTCTAGGAACAATCGGTGCGCAGCTTTGGTACTTGGTCTCATTTGTTCTTTCTTTTGTATCGCACTGGGGTCGTAAGGGCTCGCTCTAACTCCCACCCAGCAGTAAGACGGGCACATAGAGCAGGATAGTTTATGCCTGTCTCCTCTGCCCATGCAACCATACACTGCGTCTTTCCGAAAGCCGTAAGCAGTGTATTGTTTCGGCGATTTCTAGCTTGTTCCGTATACGTTGCCCATTTACAGTTCTCTGGGCAATATCCTTTGTTTACATCTTTTCTATCAATGGTATGCCTAGCGGAGGGCCTTGGTCCGACATCCCGTAGAAAGGTTTCAAATCCTGTAAGAGGATCGGACCATTCCGAGCATACGGCAACACCTCTCCCGCCGTAGTCGTTCCATCCAATATCGTTAGCATTAGTGCATCTATGTATGATACAGCTCCATGAGCCATACTCGGGCATGTGGGAAAGCCCATGTGTTCTAACTAAACCTCCGACTATTCCAGGTTGCAGGCATCCGCAACTCCTAGTGTTGCCGTTAGGTAGATGGTCCGCTCGTATTACTACTGCTTCAGGGTTTCCGCAAGAACAAGTGCATACCTGCCATGTTTTTACTCCCATTCGAAACCTAGGACCAAGGGTTGTTAAACGACCGAAAGTCTCTGGAACAAAGTCCTTGTAGTCACTTGCAATTCTGATCCCATGTACTAGAATGTACTTATCCATAGATGATACTGTCCTATCGTTTGTGGCTAGAAAAGCCAGTGGGGTACGATCCACTGGCTTTTCGCATTGTAGCACATCTACTTGATTCTTGCAAGAATCTACTTCTTAGCCGTTCCACGGCTCCCAGGAACACTAGACTTACCGGAAACAGACCCCCTAGTGCCGGTTCCCGGCAACTGGCCGCCTAGACGGCCTTGGTTGTCCTTAATTGTTACACGATTCCCGGACACCACTGCTGACCCTGTGATCCGACCGCTGGCATCTCGCACAGTGATCTTAGGTCCAGTAATCACCAGGGAGCCTTGCAGTCTCCCTTGGGTGTCACGGAGCGTGAAACGCTCAGCGGCTTGGATTGTAACTGGCAAAATGCACAGTAACGTAAAAAGGGTTACGATTGCAGTTTTCATGTTAGTATTTCTTACCTGCCACCGCTTTGCGGTTCTCTGGTTTGTGGTCGCTACGCGACGAATTGAACTTCTCTTTTGCTTCCATGATCGTGCCTAGCTCGATCCCAAGGAACCCGGCGAGGTCAAACACTCGGATCAACACGTCGGCAAGCTCGACCGCAATCATATCGTATTCTGGTAGCTTGTCGTCCTTGAGGCCCCTTCGGTGGCCCTCTAGTGCCTCGGCTACTTCAGACACAACTAGGGCTAGCTTGGTTGGGACTACCAGCGGATTGTCCGCTGCATCCCACCAGCCTGTAGCTTTTTGTTTTTCGTGGATTGTCTTGCATAGGTCATTGATGACCTCGGTGACTGCTGACTGGGCTAATTCCTTCTGCATCTTGCGAATGATGCCAACCCAATAGGATGCCCAGTATGCCTGTCCTTGCTTTTGTAGCTCGGCAACGGTGCTACCAATGCCACTGCGTACATCACTATCTACTACTCCGATAGCTTTCATGTATTGGTCCCCATCGACGAGTACCTCGTCCTCTGCTACATATCGCCAGCCAGCAGGCGGATCAGGTCGAGTATCTACTGGTTCAGGGGCAAGAGCCGGTGGAACCGGCTTAGGCCAATCGAACCCGGTGCAGCCTACTAGGTGCAGAGCGATACTGTCCTCGTCATCCATGTCATGGTCTTCGATCCATAGACCTTTTTCCATGTAGGTTTCCACACAGCCATCCTCTTTTGCCATAACCATAGGATAGGTGTCATGGTGTGTCCTGCTATTGCAATACAAACGCTCGTCTGCGTTCGTCTCGTACCATTGCCCCACTTCCAAGGTGCCGTTAAACGACACTACGGCGGGGACAGGTGCTTCGAGTTCGACGAAAGCGTATTTCCATGTATCGGTCGGTCCTTGGTAGGGGGCAGTTCCGGCGATAATGCCCTCTAGTTCCTGACGACATGGGTATCCGATAGCTTCGCTAATGTCTTCAAGGTCGTCAAAGTACACTTCTTTTCCAATATCCCTGTGATCGGCAAGCCGATACTTCTTGCCTTCGTGCCAGTAAATCTGGGTCACTGTAGTTTGTGCCATATTAAATAAACTCCGAAATAAGGTGGAAACGACCAAGGGGAGGTGCGCCTCCCACAGCCAAATAAGACGATGGTAGTTGTGACAGATAGTTCCGCTCCCGCAAAACTATCCAATTCATTCTTGTGATCTGTTGATCTCTTTCCGTTACGGTCGCGTTTAGCCCTAAGCAGGCGTTAGCATACGCCCAAATAGACTTGCTACCAGTAAATGAGGATTGTGTTAGCCAGTAGGTGCTACCGTGGTAAGCATCTGCGTTGACTTGACTAGCAGTAAGCACAAGGGACTTGAACTCGCTGCTAATAGCCCTAAGCTTAGACCACGCATGTTCTATCGCTTCATGGCTTTTTTCAAAGCCCCGGCTAAACCCAAGCAAAGCGGCATAGTCGATTCCAATAACATCAGGAACCCATCCCTTGTTTGCCCATCCCAGTAGTGTCTTGTGTAAATCTTCTACTGTCATGGTTCGGGCTGGTCTTGTGATAAAACGAATTAGGCACTCGCCTGCCGGGTCTTTTAGCTTAGTCCACGCTTCGCTTGCCTCGTCAGTAGTATACGCAGCCTTCTGGTACTTCTCTAAGTATTCCAAAGAAAATTCTTTGTTTTCGTACTTCAGGCTCGTAGGAATCTTGATTTTCCCCGCAAATTCGGACTTACCTACGAATCCAGTAGTCCATCGCTTTAGCATTTGCTCGGTGCTCAAGTCACCCAGATTAAAGAAAGCGACACGCTTTCCCTGTAGCAATGCCCTCTGGCATAGATTGGTCAGGTGGCTGGACTTACCTGACTTATCCGCACCGCATAGAACTACTAAAGCATCCCTGTGTAACGTAGGTCCGAACCACCGGCTGATTGCAGTCCCTTCTTTGAACTTAATCAAAGGCTCATAATTAGCCGCTGTATGGGATTGGGCAATAATAGAAGGGTCATTGATGGGGTCCAGGTAGTCAACATCGGCAGTCAATGTTGGAGGTTGCCATGTTTTGATAGTATCCGTGGCAGCTTGGACGTTGCCGTTGGCTAACGCAGCTTGGACCCTATCGGCTAGTTGCTTTGCTGAATGGCGGACAACTAGCCTTTCTATAAGCGAGACAGCATAGTCGGGGTTCAGTTGCGTAGGACTCAATGACGAAAGGAATTTACCGACCAGCGAGGACGTAGCCTCGTCAGCGGTATTCGCCCATTCGGCATAGATCGCAGTAAGCGATACCGCCCCAGGGGCTTCCTTGTATTCCGCATAGTGCTTTCGGCACCAGTTGTACACCAGATTAGATACTTTGGCAGCAAACGGCGATTCGGGCAAAGCATCCACAACTCGGGATAGTACCTCGGTGTCTAAGCACAGAGCTACTAATGCTAGCTGTTCTTCCGTTCCTTTCACTTGGGTCACTTGCATGTTGACCCCTTTGGTCTTTGAGACACTGCTTGTTCGTGAGTCCAGCCCTTGTTTATTCTATGGTTTATAGTAGTTATGCCCACGCCATAGACCCTAGACCATTCCGATATTGTTTTAGTTTCTCCAAATGCTGTTATGTGTCGATTGCATCGTTTATTGTTTGCCTGTTCTTTTGCTGTTGCCCATCGACAGTTTTCAGGGCAGTAATCTCCGTTTACGTCGATTCGGTCAACCGAATGCTTAGGAGAAGGTCTCGGCCCCATGTCTTCTAGGAAGTTTAGGTACCCGCCGTTTTCTGCTTTCCATCTTGAACACACTTCTATCCCCCTTCCTCCGTAGTGGGGGTAAGATTTTACTTTCTGATTATAGCATCGCGTGTGCATACTTGACCACGCTCTATATTCAGGCGGCTGCTTGCCATGTACACCATGCCCATGTGTAATTGATCTATTCCTAGTGACTTCCTTGGCCAAGCACCCACATGAATGTGTCTGTTTTCCTAAACACTGTCGCATAACTACGGCTGTGTTACCGCAAGCACACTGGCAAGTTTGATAGGTCAGCTTGCCTAGAATGAATCTAGGACCAATGGTCGTTAAACGACCGAAAGTCTCGGGAACAAAATTTTGGTAATCCTTGTCAATACGGATACCATTGATTACAATATACTTAGCCATGATGACTCCTATTAGTCGTTGGTGGTTAGAAAAGCCGGGAGTGTGGTTACTCCCGGCTTTTCGCATTGTAGCACAAACGACAGGTCGTTGCAAGGAAATCATAGCTACCAGCCGCCCTTGAACTGGATCTGTTCTCTGATGGCCCGCTTCGTTTCGGTAACGATACGGAAATCAACGTCCGGTTTCGGGATTCGGTTGTCCCTACTGTTTAGTCTATCCCAAGTAGCGTCGATCCTGAACTTGTGTCGAGTGGATGGTCGAGATAACTCGTAATAGCTATCCAAGACAATTCCTAGGGACTCGCACCAATAGAAGCGATATCGCTTCCCGGTGAGCCCTTTCAAAGTGTCTACAATCCCTTCAGTTGGATCAACGTCTACTGTTGCTGCCAGTCCCATCCTATTTCTCCCCAAAAGCAAAGCGTCTAAGTTGCCGGACCTCTTGCTCGGATGCCGAGCCTGGGTCTTCTGCGTCCAAATTTACCACAACAGTTTCTCCTGGGAATACAGATAATTCAGCGGCTAGCTTATTTGCCCTACGCTGTGCATTTTCACTATTGTCAAAGCAGATGATCCTACGCCATATACTGGCGAGACGATCCACTTGTGCCATAGTGTATGACACACCAAGGGTTGCTACGCAACCTTTACCTACCCGGAACACATCCGTAGGCCCCTCGCAAATGATACACGTATCCTTGACGAACTGTGCCCCGAAAAGCAAAGTTTTTTCGTCCATCGACTTTTCGCCGGGACCGGCGTTGCGATACCTCGGCTCTTGCCCGCACGCGGCCCTAGCCGTCCAGCTAACCGCTTTGCGGTTCAAGTAGATGGGCATGAACACCCGGAACGGGTAATTGCTGAATGGTCCGGTTGCCCGGACTCCCCAGACCGTCTCCAGGTACTCTAAATCAAAGCTACGCTGCTTCAGATAGGCAGCTACGGCAGGTACAGCCTCAAGCGGCTGGAGCATAGTAGGCGGAATAAATACGCCCTTAGAAGCGGTATCCGCTTCCTTGGGTAGATAGGCTCGGTTCCCGAGCAGTTTGTAGATTTCCGACCACGGGGCATCGGTCAGGTCTTTTAGTAGCTTAGGGACGTGAAACGACCCACAGACGTAGCAATTGGACCTGGAAAGATCGTCTTTTAGACCGCAGTGGAACTTGGTAGAGCCACAGCGAGGGCAATCGGTCTGGGTCCACCCATGTCTTGAGTGCGAGCGGTCAGTCTTCGACCATCTCGCACCGTATTTATCAAGGAATTCAGTAAGCATTGGCGGCTCTTCTTGTAATGAAAAAGGGGGTAAATTCGTTACAAGCTACCCTCTAGGTTGTGTGGTATTTGCCAGCATGGACAAAGTGCCCACACATGCTAATCACTATGACCGTGGGCGGGTCTATGACACAGAAACCCTCTAGGGGCCTAGGCCCCATTAGGTTTGCATGGTTCCAGTGCCAGACAATGATTACCATAATCACTCCTGCGGAAGGTCAGAAAACAATAGCAATTCTTCGTACCCTGAATCCTCATCTGGCAGGCTATCTGTTTCTACTATCCGTAGACCCTTGTGCCAGTGATCGCAAATGCGATCCATAGCTAAGGTTCTACCTTCCGTATCGTTACGCCCATTTCCGAAAACAGGTCCGCACGTAAATCGAACGCCTAGGTGCCAAAATATCTTGTCTTTGTCACATACGACGTAGTAATCTGTGCTCATATTAACGTAACTTATCCTAATTTGACGTAATTATATGAGGGGCTCACCGTAATGAATCGGTATTTTCCGTAGGGGCTATTCACCCTTTCTTGGACGCATTCAATATGCTACTGCCCCAGCAAACCAGCCAGGACTTGAACCTGGAACCTTCGGTTTTGGGAACCGACGCTCTACCAATTGAGCTACTGGAATGGGTAGCCGATATTTAATACGCCCTCGGCAAACGATGCTGTTCTACTCAGTATCCTTTGGTCCCCTTGCCACCCTTACCACTGCCGCCCTTCGGTGCGGACTTGGTTCCTGTGGACTTAGTACCTGATCCCTTGCCGCCTTTTGCATCGCCCTTTTTCATATCATGCCCTTTCACTTGCTCGTTTTACGAGCCTGAGATACTCTACAAACTTAGGATGATCCACTCTGAATCTCCTGACTCTTGGTGACCCGTTCCGGGCCATTAGCACAAACCAATCATACACGAAAGAAACGGCTGACGGTAGGTACTGGTACAACAAAGTTCCTTCAATTTCCTTGAAGTACGCTTTGTAACCCTGCAACGCTGCTTGCACGTACTCTGGGTCGATGCTATTGCTGTTGTCCACAATCCTTTCCCATAGTTCATAGGCTTGGATACTGACAGGTAGCTTGCTGGCCACGGGGTCTAGTTCGGCCTCTGCTAGCAGGGCCTTGAAGTTCCGTACTAGGCTCGGTGTCCCTGGGGCGAATCCCGCCCTATGGACCGATAGCCAATTGACTACGGCTTCAATCTGTTGTTCTGAAAAGCCTCGTCGAATCAAGTCCTTGAAATCCGCAAGACGGGCAGTGCCCACAGTAACTTGACGGTATTTGGTAAATAACTCGACGAGGCGTGATTTGTTTTCTTGGCGGAGATGTTGGAACATGGTTAGGGTCGCTTTTTCCATGCTGAGTAAACGGTTTCGATGCCCCAGCTAACTGCTGAGCCTATGCAAAGACCAAGAGTGAAATCATGTAGCGGGCCGTCGTTTACGACGAAAGTGTAGACACCGGCAAAAATTGCCAGAGTACCTAGTCCCGTGAGTATTAGTTTGCAGGTCAGTATCATTGTTTCTTCGCCCATTCCAATAGTTCTTTGAGCCTACGGGCGGACCCCGCCCTCGCAGGCCATGTGACATTACGCTCTTGGTCCTCTGTGGCTTTATGCCACTCGGACCCTCCTGACACCACGCCAATAATCCCTGTGTCTATAACGGCGGGACCGCCGCTCTGTCCTGGAGCCACAGAGCTATCTGAGTATACACTGTCTTTGGCAGCAAAGGACACTTTTCCAGAAGTTTCTAGCCAATTTCCGCTACCGAACCCGTAGAACGTGACTTTCACGTTACTGGGCTGATAGCTGAAGCCAATCTTATCTACTCGTAGATCCTCGGCTACATCGACCAAAGCAAGCAGTTCAAACCGCTTGCTAGTGGTACACTGGATGACTGCGACATCTGCCTTAACGTCCACAGCGGACACCTTGGCATTGGGCATGTCCTTGATCGTGTCATTCTCCAAAGTGTAGGAGTTACCCTGGAACATCATACCATTGTCCATTAAAACGACATGGGCAGCGGTTCCTAGGTAAACCTTATCGCCTATCTGCTCGATGGCAAAGGCAGTGCCTTGGCTCTGCTCGGGGGTTCGGATGCGAAAGACACCATTGCGTTCTGGGTCTACCGCCATCGCTTGCGATGCTATGAACAAGAAAGCCAGTAAGTATTTCATATCAATTCCCTTACATTAAATCCAAGTCAACATCACCCAGAACAGTTAGCTGTCGGTAGGCATAGCAGTCGCTCAGCGACCCGGTGAACTTACGTTCCCATCGCTGATACTCGTCTCGCCAAAAGTACATAACATAGGCACCCGGTAGGGTGGCATTCAGGTTGTCTTCGATCTTCCACTTTTTGACTATTTCTGTCATCATTATACCTCATGGTCCATTGTTTTCAGTTCTTCCAGAATCCCAGTCTTACGCCTAGATCGGAACCGATGTAATCGGTCAGCGATATCGAGCCCCTCTCGCATAGCGTATACCTTCAGGTACGACAACACCCATTCTACAGGGAAATCGTAACATGCGACGTACTTTTGGAAAGATTCATCTATTTTCTGGTGGAAGTCTTCGACTTCGCTAGCGGTCTTGGCTGTTACTGCATTAAGGACTCTTCCAGCATCGTCATCAACGGTAGGTCGTGCGTCGGCTTGCCGTCGATCACTGCTGCTGCTATCCCCGCCTTCATCTCTATCGCCTTGCATAGCTTCTCCTCAATAGTGTTCTCGGTCAAAAGAAATATGGTCCGGGTATCCCGGTCTTGTCCTATCCGGTGGTTCCGGGCATTCAACTGCTCGACCGCTCTGCTGGTCCAGGGTAGCTCTGCGACTACGGTAGTGGTCGCTGCTGTCAGAGTGATCCCTGCACCAGCGGCCTTAATTTGGCATATAGCTAGTTTTTTCTGGGGATCGTTCTGGAACTGCTCAATCAGTTTAGTCCGCTTCGCGGCGGAGACTGAACCGTTAATGACTATGGACTCGTCTTCGGCAGCGGCTCGCCGCTGAATGACATCAATAAACTTGGTATGGATTGCGAAGACTATTAGCTTCTCATTAGGATTCTCCGCAAGGAACTTGCGAATCCACATAACTGTAGCTCTTGCCTTGCATCTAGCAACCAGCATAAGTAGATTAGTTAGTAGGGATAACTTGTCCGCTCCCTTGGTGCGGAATAGTCCATGATCCCTAATAGCCCCAACGTACTTTTTGTGGAGTACGTCGTAGGTCTCCCGGTCGTCCATCGCAATAGTCTCGATGCTGACAGTCTGCTTGGGCAGGTTCAGTATGGACTTGTCCCTTCGGAGCATAAACGGCTTTAGCCGTTCGTGTAACTCGGGCAGGTGGCAAGCACCTTTGTATTGCCAGCCGAAACGCTCGTGGTACGTGGGCGAACAGTATCGCCATAGGTACTCCCGTTCATCGGGGAAAAGGTCCGGTCGAATCATGTGGAGCATTGGGTAGAAACAGGCGGGGCGGTTAGCTATCGGAGTACCGCTGAGCCCCATGACCCTTGGGCAATGCTTGCCGATGGTCATAGCTGCTGCTGTCCATTTGGTTGCCTTGTTGGCTAAAGTGTCACATTCATCAAACACCACCAAAGAAAACTGCTGTTCCAGCAGCCATTCCTTCTGGTGGTGCAGGATGTCATAGTTGATAATAGCCAACTGGTGGGTCATTTCACCCTCGTAGGGTGCTTGACCATCAACTATGACTGCCTTGTGTCCTGTGAACTCCTGAAACTCTTTCTTCCATGCCCCTTTGACCGCAGGCGGACAGACCACCAGCATGGGCCATTTGTCAAGGTACTCCATGTACATGATAGTAGAGAGCGTCTTGCCAAGACCAGGAACCGAAGAATTTAAGATCCTTCCATCATTTGCCTTAGCAAACTCAAAAGCTTCTACTTGGTGGGGCAGGGGCGTTTTACGCATTATCCTTCACTTGGCAATAGCGATAGTACCCATCGGGCTCATCCGAATCCTCTTCCTCCGCCACAGCGAACGGATATTCCGTTCCTCGGCAAGCATCGTACCCAACCAAGAAGCCGATTTCTGGGTTGGTCTCAATGTCCAGAGAGTCGTCGCTGTAGCGACAGACTACTGGACCATTATCTAGGTCCGATGGGCGAGCTTCTCGCCAAACTTCTGCCTTACGCATGATTGGGTACTCTGCTGTGATAAGGTGGACTGCTGTTATTACCTCGGCGTCGTCTGGATCGTACAAGTACGCCTCGCCCACTTTCGGTGTCCGATACTCGCCCGTATACTCAAAGCCCTGTATCCGGGGTAATTCCATCTCGACCTTAACCATTTTCTTTTTTGCCATATTGTACCTCACAATGTTTGAACCATAAACCACTCTGGGACCGCCAGCCCGCAAACGGGCGATGGTCCACCACAACGTCGTATACCCAAGGATCATGTCTAGTCAGCCTAAACCTAGCAGGACGGGGAACCCCGTCCCATGCACCCAAGGTCAATCGCTTCCAATTGTTTTCAATCTTCCGCAGGATAGCCACAGGGCAAAGCATCATAGGGCTATTGTAGTCATGCTGCATGACCTCACCCATCGATCTCAAATACAGTTCCCCGTGATCGGGATACCCGATCCTGATTAACTCAAAGCCTTCTGGGATTCCTGAGACCATTAGTTCCTCACAACTACTCGGCGGCCAGCCGCCCTTGTGTGCTTCTCTCTGATCGACTCAAGGTCACGCATGACCTCTCGTTCTGATCGACCTACTTGCTTCGCAAGCGACTTGGCCGTATAACGGCCCTGTGCTCCAAGAGCAGCGTCTACAAGACTTTGCTCATCTGCATCCAATGATACACTGGAACGAAAGACATCTGCCTCTTTTTGTACTAATTTTGGCATCGTGAACGATGAACGGCGTTTGGTGAACAGGAAAGACCGAGCAACTTGGAAAATAAAGGTCGTGGGCTTGCCCCGGCTAGGGTCGTACTTCACCCGTTTACGGGTGTAAAACAAGTAAAATTCTTGGAATAATTCCTCGGTATCGCCCAAAAACGCACTGTTTCTTGCGGCTTGTGCTAGAATCTTGATGGCGTACTTTGCATTACCGTCAAAAGCGGCATCGAGTTCAGGTGTTACATTGATGGTACTTTGCATGATTGCTCCAAAAATTGGTGGTTAAGGTTCCGACTTCGGTGTAATCATAGCGTCGGTTACACCGACGACAAGGGCTATCCAAACAAAAAGGGAAAATTTTATGGCAAGAGTTTTGGTCATAGGTGACACGCATTGTCCCGGAATGCTTTCAAAATATCCTGCGTTTTTGTCCAAGGTCGAAAAGACCTACAAATGCAACAAGGTCATTCATATCGGCGATAATGTCGATAATGCTGCGATTTCTTACCATGACAAACATCCAGGTCTCTCTAGTGCTAGTGAGGAATACAAGAAAGCCAAGAAGCAAGTGCTGGAGCTTTACAAGCGATTTCCCAAGGTAACCCTATGTCTCGGGAACCATGACGCATTAACAGAGAGACAAGCGACTTCTGCGGGCCTTCTGCCTGAATGGATTAAGGACTACAAGCAAATGTGGTTTGTCCCAAGCTGGGAAATCGTTCCACGATTCGGGTACGTCGAGATCGACGACGTGCGGTATGAGCACGGGGATGCTGGGAAATCTGGGCAGTTTGCTGCCGTTAAGACATCCAGAGCCCGTTTCCAGTCTATATGTAGCGGCCACTGTCACGCCGAGGCAGGCGTATGGTGGACGTGCAACGGTAACGCTAGGGTCTTCGGAATGAACGTGGGAACAGGGATGGACCATAAGCTACTACAGTTTGAATACGGGCAGAAGTTCACTAGCAAGCCTATGGTGGGCTGTGGTGTTGTCATCGACGGCCATCCTATTTTTATCCCAATGGACCTCTGATGCCCTCAAACATCGTAGCCCAGTTATCCCGTAGAATCCGCAAGCATTACCCTAATCTCAAGTATCGGATTATTCGCGGTCGGCTAGCCGACGCATTTGCTACGACACACCTGCAAGCCGAATCGGGCACGTATATCATAACCATCGATAGAGATGTCAAGCCTGATTTGGCGGCTTTTCTGCTCTGCCATGAAATTTCACATGCAATTTCATGGAATTTTGACGCGGTTGAACACGGCGACGGTTTTTGGTCTGCGTACCGGCAGGTGTATCGATTATACGAGGACTTTACCGCAGGATAGGGTGACGAGGACTAGGTTTTCTTTTTCGTGTACTTCAATGGGGTTTTTAGTGCTGTCTCTAAATCCCATCCACGGCTTATCCGATTCCTTACCGTGCCATCATCAATACCGTGTTCTTTCGCCATCTTAGATAACCCGGCAATAAACTTGGTTTTCTTCTGCATTGGCTTAGCCAGGGCATCCTCGGCACTCCATCCCCTACCTAATCGCCAAGCTACTGCATTCGGGCAAACTTGAAACTGTTCAGCAAACGCAACTAGCGGCTTAGTCTCGCCAAAAGCAGTAAGTAGCCGATTGTTACGTCTGTTTCTGCCCTGCTCTTCTGGTGTAGCCCACCGGCAATTTTCGGGGCAATAGTTACCGTTTACGTCTTTGCGGTCGATTGAGTGTCTAGCGGACGGTGCCCGTCCTACGCACGACAAGAAGTAGGTGAACCCTGTTTGGGGGTCTAGCCATTCACTACAGACTACAATCCCCCTTCCTCCGTAGTTGTGGTACTCTTTTGCATTTTCGTTGTAGCAGCTAAAAATCATCCTTCTCCATGCGCGATACTCCTTTGTTCCGTTATTTGTGGCTTCGCCGTGTTTGGCATTGTCTCTATTTCGCTGGGCTGTTGCCTCTCGTGTTAGGCACCCACAACTCCTTGCCTTGCCGTTAGCGACTTCGTAGTACCTAGCTACGTGTACGTTACCACAACTACATTCGCAGACAATTCTGGGTATTGGTGTCCCGTTAGGCTGCCTTACCCAGAAAATAGGACCAATAGAAGACAGTCTCCCGCTTGTGATAGGGGTAAAGTCTGTGTCGATTCTGATGGAATGGTGTATACTATGGTTAGCCATGATGACATTTATCCTGTCGTTAGGGTTAGTAGATGCCTAGTGGAGACGACCACTAGGCATCTACCTATTATACACTACGACACAGAAAAGTATATGTTTTTCTGTGTAAACTGTCCAACAAGGAATAGTAATGCTATGGCGAGACGAAAGCGTGCAACAAGTCAGGACTCCGAAGCTTTTCAGGGCATGCCAAGAAGGTTTAAGCCAAAAAATGAGGCCCAATCCAGGCTGTGGGACATAATAGGGCAGAATACTGTGATTTTTGTGCTCGGCCCCCCAGGCAGCGCAAAGACGTTTGTAGCTACTTCTTGGGCGTTAGATGCAGTGCAACGCGGAGAATTTGGTCGCGTGGTTATGACCCGCCCTCTTATCCAAAGCACGGAGTCTACCGGCTGGCTAAAAGGGTCGATAGAGGATAAAACGGCTCCGTTTATGCGTCCTATGACAGATATCATGCGGAAGATATCCCCTAAAGAGCCGGAGATAGACGTAATCCCGCTTGCCTTTATGCGGGGCATCACCTTAGACCATTGTGTGGGACTATTGGACGAAGCCCAGAACTGTAACGTGCCCCAACTTAAACTGTATCTAACTCGCCTTGGTGAAAAGGCGAAGTTAATCATTAGTGGCGACACGGATCAAGTGGACGTAAACGATAGCGGTCTGCTTCAAGTGGCGGAAAAATTACGTGGATTACCGGGAGTCGCTGTGTTCGAGTTCACTAAAGCTGATATAGTACGCCATCCTTTGGTTGGGGCGATGCTAGATAGGTTCTAGGCTCGGCGATTCCAGTCAGCAATAGCCACGTCTCTATCGTACCGCATCCCATCGGGGCAGGAGACTGCCCCACAGCCCGTACACTCTACTTTCCAGTCCCCGATATCATCTCTCTGGTAACAGGGGACGGCTTCGCCGCCGCAGAACGGGCAGGGCAATAGGTGGGTCCATTGGACTGTGGTTGATTTCATTTGGGCTAGTAGCCTAGCACTAGATGTAGGGCTTTTCTGTGGTCCTAGGTCACTCATCGCTAGAGATGCTCCAGTCTTCATCATAGGAAACATCGGCCAGTTTCACTGGCAACCTGCCTCTGTCGCATAGCCAACTATCGTTGGCAGGGCGGCAAGCATACGAAACGATATGTACTGGTCCCTTGTCGCATAGCCACTCGATCATGTCACACAACCGCAGGCTGTGCCCCTCGTTGATGAGTTCCCCATTGGCATACATGCCAGCCCAGTCATCGGCATAGACTTCGACTAGCTTAATCTCTTGTACTTTGCTCATCGGCAATCGCTTTCCATCGGGGTTCCCCGATCAATCTGAAGGTCAAACTATCCTCTGCCCATCTTATAATCACAGCATCCTGTACGAAACGTCGGTCCCCGACGACCCCGCTAACGGACGCGAAGCCGTGCCATCCCTTACTGATTGCCATGAACAGATCGGGCTGTGGCACATATTCTACCGTAGCTGTAGTCTCTAGGACATCGGGCATATACGTCTTCCAGGGACGATTGGCCCAGACCGGGCCCTTGGAGGGTTCCCTCCCTTGGCCTAGTACCTAGTACCTAGTACCTAGTACCTAGTACCTAGTACCTAGTACCTAGTGCCTAGGCAGATAGTGGCATTATTCATTCGGTCTCCCCAACCACTGGATAGCGTAGTTGCTTCCTCTCTTGCATGGAATGAACCTACCAACAAAGATACCCTTGTGCATGTCAATCTGCTTGAGCATCTTAACGAAGTCAGCGAAGAACATCTGGTAACGGTTCCCGTTAGTGACACTATGGACCACGAGCCTAGCCGCTGACTGGCCCCGCTCAGTGTCCACTAGGACTAGGGTATCCTCGAACTCGGTTGCTGGTTCGTATTTTAGTGGTAATGATCTCCGAATTGGAAAGTTGTGGTAGAACATGCTACGTTCCTCTAGGTCGATGTACGGCCCGTTGTCGGTAATGTACTCCCGCACCCCTTCGCACTCGACATAGGGAACCATCAATGGTTCTTTGGGTTTCTTAGTCATTGGATCGGTTCCCGATATACTGAATGACTACCTTGTACATATCATTGTTCTTATCGTCAGTAAAGAACCCAGTAACAGATTCCTCGTCAGCAACTTCGCGTGCCTCGATAAGGCTGACAGCGAGCATAGTAACAGGGCACTCCTCAGTTTCCAGGTCGATTTGCTGTTGAGCAGCGTGCGACGGACAGCAAGCAGAGGGCGTGCAACGCCCAAGCTTGACAACGCCCTCTTGATGTGCTTTCCATATCTTCAGCATTGTCTTTATGTCTTCTTTATCTTTCGATAGCTTGATTAGGTACTTTTCATCAAGAGCCAACAGATTGTACCGTTGTACTCCGCCCCAATTATCTTCGAGTAGGATAATCTCCCAGTGGTGTTTGTTAACGAGTAATGAAAACACACCACGTCGAGGATCAAAGAATACCCCTTCACCTAGTCGCTCGGCTACTGCTTTGTGGTCGCTATTTACTTTCATGCTTTTTCTTTGCTTTGATTCTTGCCTTTCGGCGTGATTGAATTTCTGACTCTGTGATGCCTTGGAACATAGCCACAGGATTCGGCAAAAGCCGAATAGATTGTGCTAAGTTACCATATCCGATGGCTTTCGCAACCGGGAAGTTATTTTCCGAAAGCAGATACCACTCCTCCACCAGTATCTTGACTGAGATCCTCAGTCCCTTGAGCCCGGTAGTCTTCTCTATCTCCTCAATGAACTTAGGCTTAGTGATTGCTGCAACGGGCGGTCGCCCGTTAGGCAGAGGCTTCCTATAGCTTTTGAGTGCGTCCCGCACCACAGACGGTGCGTAGCCCGTCATTTGGGTTACGGCAGCGTAGGTCATGTGGACCCCAAGGCTCTTGGCGGCTGATAGTATCTCGCTCTTTGCCCGCTTGCTGGGCAGGAGCGTAGTTTTGTTGGTTTTCCTGGCCATTACTGCTAGATCCCATGCCATTCCGCAGGCATCATATTTTCCGGGAGCCCCGAAGTGAACCATTTTGTGGGGTAGGCAGTATTCTTCTGCCCATACCCCATAGCTCGGAGTCTTCCGAGCCAACTGAAACTACTGTTTCCGATAGCAAAGTAAGGCACATAAGCCATGCTGTAAAGCTGGGTAGCTGCATCCGAAATATAGTCCTCGGCATACAGCGCATCCTTGAAGCCTAACTCAGGCACCAAATGCTCTTTGCACCAAGGTACATCGTCGCTGTAAACGACCAACTGCTCAGAGGCTCCCAAACCTCCATTTTTGCCCCTTAGAAGCGAGATCGCTTCCTTGTAGTAGTCTACGCCCATGACCCCGTGGAACGCGAATGCGTTCGGTTGGGTGATGTAGTCGCCCCGGCGGACATGGATACCTATTGCTTCGAATGATAGCTTATGTAGGAAAGTGCTAAATCCCATCCATGCGGTGTCACCTATCATTTTAGATGTAGTGAACATGAACCGTAAGTCCTCGTAACTAGGCAATGCAGCGAGTCGCTGCCAGTAGCCCTGCACAACATAGTCCTTACCGTCATTAGGCACGCTAGATGCCTCCCATTCGAGCGATATCGCTTCTGGTGGAACTTGGTCCACCGTAGCTGCGGGAACCCGCAGAAGGGTGTTTAGCTCGAATTGGCGAGGGGTAATGCCACTGTTCTTGTCTTGGTGTGACTTCAGGAAGCTAAGGTCGCATACGACCTCTGCTCCTATTGGCTGTGCCAGCCGCGTAGCGGCTGCGAATTGTATTGCGGTATTCGCAAGGCCGCCCAGAAGGGTAACATATAGCTTGCTCACTTGGCAATCTCCGCAATCTTTTCCAGTAGGACCACTCTCGGTGCAACCGAGACTTTGACCAACTTGTAGGTGTTCTCTCCCAAGATAATGACACCTGCGACGCACAGACCTATCGCAAACAGAACTTGGAATATGCCCGCGACGAGTATCTCGTCTCCCCATTCGTAGTTGTTTTCGGCTCTTTTGAGGGTGCTTGGTACAAAGTAAGCCAGTACAAATGAACTGACAAGCAGTACCGCACCTAGTATTACGCAGAACAGGGTAGCTGCCCAATACCAGTTCAGGTACTCGGTCACCACAAGCGGAATCTCAGATTCCACAAACGCGGAACCGCGTTCAATGCGTTCGGCACCTGCTTGCAGGTATTTGAGCAGTAGGTCTTTTGTTTCTTCGTTCATTTGGCAGTTTTCCCACTTATGAAAAGTCGTTAAAATACGAAAAGGTTCCGGCAGGACTGGCTACCTGCAACGGGGGCCGTTGTTAGACATCCGGCTTTCAACCATCTGGTCATCCCCCAGGGGCTTTCGGCGACTGCCGCCCGCTCCCCTTGCCTTACCCTGCAATCCGTTAGTTATTCAGCCACGGAACCTAAGTTGCCCTGCCTCAACTTGTCTGGCTAGGAGCTAACTTGCTATCAGTATACGCCGGGAACCGGCCCTTGTGGGGAGAAATTGCTAGAATTTCTTGAACTCATCTACGCCATGTATCTTGCAATGGCACTTATAGCAAACCACTTGGATGTCGCTACGCTATTCCTTGCCAAGTGGTTGTAAAACGACGGCATCATTGTCCTCCAGGTGCCTGATGATTTCTTTGTGTGCGTTTCTTTCTGGTTTCATTCTTCTAACTTCCACCCTTTCGATGTTGCTACCCACGGCCCGGAAAGCTTTTCCCGGCTGCCTGTTTTTACTTCCCGGATCACGCCGTTGTGTAACACCCCGCACCGAAACGTCTTCCCGCTCCTGATGTGTACCAGGGCGACGGGGCCCAGGACGCAGGCAGCGGTCCATTTATCGACCTCGTACTCGCCGCTATCTTCGTTGTACTCCAACTTCATAATTTTCCCCTAAAGTAAAATGGAAACCCAGGATTACCGCTCCTGGCCGCGCCGGTCGCAAATCGACGCTGTTCGTCATGCTCGAAAGTTTCGCCCGGACCTTTTGCTTGCCCGTCCGAAGTATTCTACACAAAATACCTAACGTGGGAAATGTTTTTTCAAATCTTTTCTTGGCTCTCATTGATTTGGTTTCTCCTTTAATGAAACGACTATCCCGGCCTTTTTGAAACGGGCCACCATCACCCGGCGAACATAATCCACTTTGTTTATAGGCACCATGACTTCATCATGGCAAGTAATCACAGGAATTCCCTTGTAGTCTTTGGTTATCGTTGCGGCAACACCGTCGATCATTATTAGAGATTCAAGTGATTGCATATCGTGGGCCACACGCTGATATCCTCCTTCGACCTTGCGTTGCCGCAAGTAGGAAGCCACGCTGGGCCATCTGCATTCGATTACCTGGAAGTAGGGGCACTTTTCCATAGCCCACACACGGTCGAAAATGGTTTTGATTACGGAGTTCTTGATCGTAGCACGATCATTAACCCCAATTTCGTTGCCGAATTCCTCGTACAGAACACCCCGTTGACATAGGCTTTCCCATTCCAGGGCATCAGGGCCGGGGAATCTTCGCTTGGCTAATAGCCCGAGTAACGCAGGCTGGCAGCATTGTACATCAATGGCCGTCAACGGCCACCGGGACTGTAGGTAGTGGCGATGTTTGCAGTTGGTAAAGTTGCTATGGAACCTGCCAAAGTCACAGCGTAGGGCAAACCAATTCTTTTGGCGAATCCTGGACGCGGTGAACATTTGCCATGGGTTACCAAAATCCAGGCAATCAGGAAGCCACACAGAAGCAAACCGGGAATAGAGTTCCTTGGAAATTGGGTCCAAGTTGAAGTTGAATGGAGAGCTACGGGGTTTTCGGCTCAGGGTGTGGTAGTCGGCTTCGCCGCTCAGGTATTCAGGCTGGAAACGGATGGACTGAGAAAAAGACGATCCAGGCTCATTGGAATACCTATCGTTGAAGTCAAACAGGTGGCTATGTTCTCTGGCCGCCTGTTTGGCTTTATGGGCGTAATTTCCGCCATAAGTATAATGCAATTGGTTGTAGCTAAGGGGTACGTAATGCCTGTAGTCTATGTACGCATCACGAGAAGCCGTCATGCACATTAGCCACCAAGCAAGGCGGGCTACTTCGTCGGCCCATTCCCCTTGGATATTAGAATTTTTGGGAACAGGAATGACCAGTTTGTTGACGGGATCTTGGTCACAGTGTATCATGTAGCTATGGCTTTCTGGGCAGTGCGGTGTCTGGAACGCTTAGAAAAGCCGTTGGCGGTGAACCAACGGCTTTTCGCTTTTACCCATTGTACGGGGTTTCGGGATTTTGTCAAAAATAACCTAGCCTAGGTACTAGGTACTAGGTACTAGGTACTAGGTACTAGGTACTAGGTACTAGGTACTAGGTACTAGGTACTAGGTACTAGGTACTAGGTAC